>Ga0105239_10000070_pt1 | contig 144044 bp, 102 predicted proteins | sample KBSC44metaG_FD_92761 | JGI IMG/M metagenome (GOLD analysis project Ga0105239, IMG submission 92761) | Corn rhizosphere microbial communities from Kellogg Biological Station, Michigan, USA - KBS C4-4 metaG | ecosystem: Host-associated > Plants > Roots > Rhizosphere > Soil | place: Michigan... | reverse complement strand
TGAGCTTCGATGAACTTGTATGCCTGTCTGACCTTACTTAGGGGCTTGCCTGGGGACATAGCCGGAACCCTCAGCGGATCGTGTGGATACTAGGACTTGTCCACTAAATTCTGGTAACTCCAGAGGCACGAGAAACATCAACGAATACAGTATCCAATGCAGGGCATGCGCGACCGTTTGCTGCCACGATGAAATGCTCGCAGGCAACGCGGGCGGCTTATGGGTGATTCGCCACAGCAGACGAAGCACTGCCAGCATGAAAATCAGGCTGCCAATCGAGGCGTGATAGAACAGCACCACGTCATGGCCTGGAGCACTCTTTGGAAAACTCTCCATAAAGATACCGACACCGACATTAAGAAAAATCAGAAGCGCAATAAGCCAGTGTATGGCAATGGCCACCTTCGTATAAGACGCTGGCTGCGATATAGGTGCTGCGAATGACACTTGTACAGATGCGGACATGATCGAAACCTCTGAGGCGCGGCACGGAAAGGGTGCTCACGACAGGCAGTACCACCCAGTGTCAACGTTTATTCCCACCGATTTGACCGAAATCCAGTGCGTTGATGCTCAAAAAACGATGTGGCTGCTACCAAAGGGCGTAGTTGCTTGGGGTCATCCGAGGCAGGGGCTGAGCGGTTAAATCAAAGAGTTATCCGGGGCTTGCGCCAGGATAGGGTGCCAGGACGATGAGCCTGCTTCCCGAACGGCGTGTTTTCCCCATAAAGTCCGGCATGACCGCTTTGTTGATTCTGGTATCTCACCCGAGGGGACGACATGAATATCTGTGCGAAGTCTGCATGGCTTGTAGCCTGCCTGTTGCTGTGCGTGACCTTTTCCCCCGCTCGTGCCCATGACGGTGAGGCGGTCGACGATACGCAGCCCAAGGTCGACCAGCCTTCCAAATCGCAGGGCGAGGTGAAGGCATCGATGGAGACCATGCAGATTCCTAGCGATGGATCGCTGATGAATGCGTTGGTCTACGTGGCGGCGGGTGCCGGGCCACATCCGGCCGTGATTCTGTTGCACGGCTTTCCGGGAAATGAGCGAAACCTGGATCTAGCACAGGATATGCGGCGGGCAGGGTGGGACGTTCTCTACTTCAACTATCGCGGGTCGTGGGGCTCATCCGGGGATTTCTCCTTCTCGCACGGTATCGATGACGTGGCGGCGGCCATCGCCTATCTGCGCAAGCCTGAAAACGCCAGGCGGCTGCGATTGGATCCTTCCAGGATCGTACTGGTAGGTCACAGCATGGGTGGATTCATGGCCGTCCAGGCCGGCGTCGCGGACCCTGCCATCAAAGGTATCGCGATGATCTCGGGAGCCGATATGGTCGGGATGTTGAGCCAGATGCAGACGCAGAGTTCGCAGACAGCCGCGATCAAGAAGATGAGCGCGCTGCTGGCCAATGAAGGCATGGCACCGCTCAGCGGATGCACGCCGGATGGTTTGGCGCAGGAGCTGTCAGACCATGCATCTGCGTGGGCATTTCGCTCAAAGGTTGGAGCGATCAAGGATCGACCGGTATTCGTCATGACCTCGGACGATGGACTGGCACCTGTCGATGACGCCTTTGCCGCCGCGCTTCGCCAGGCTGGCGATACACGGGTGACGACGCTTCACCTGGCAACCGACCATGCGTATTCCGACAAGCGAACGGAACTCTCGCGTGCGTTGCTGCGCTGGCTCGCAACATTCAAGTAACCGTATACGCATGTCTCCGGCACCGCGCGGGCAATATTGAACACTTCGTTGCGTGCGAATGTGGGTGCGCGCAGAAGTCTCACGTTGAGCTGGTAGCGAATCGCTGGGGCACCGAGGATCAAGAACAAAGGTTGAAGGGAGCCTCTAAAAAACCTTTCCTATTCGTCATTCCGGCGTAGGCCGGGATCCACTCCCCAGCGCAGATGCCTACCACAGGCTACCTAACAAGCGACGACTGAGGAATGGATCCCTGCCTACGCCGGAATGACGATAAAAACTGAGGTTATTCCAGGTTCCCTGAAGTCGCGGTCATGTCAGCCTGCTTTTTTCGAACTTGCAAGTGTCGGCATCGATGAACCCGTCAATATCCACAATGAAGGAATGTGGCATGCCCATAATCCTGGCAGCTCAACGCTAATCGGGGTTCCTTCTATTTATTCACGCCATTTCCACACAAATGCGTGATAGCTTCACGCCGCTATCGGGGAATTCAGGTATCAGGCTTGGTCGGTCAGGATGGGGTTCTATACCTCGTCAAGCGTTGATCGCTTGAGCTGTCGGCGTCCTTCTGGGGTTGCTATTGATTGATTTGACTCTCTGGCTTCGTGCCAGTGCGGTTCATTGCGCTTTTTCGAGTAATCGGGCGACAGTCCGATTGCCGTTGCCTATTGCGTACTTTTTCCGCACGGGCGCCTATCTTTCTCACGAATAGCGCTAGTTGAATGCCTTTAGATGTATCTCATTCAATAATCAAGGAGCTCCATATGCGCATTAAAAGCCATCGGTTAGGTTATTTTCTGGCATGCAGCGTGATCGCATTATCTTATGGAGGCGCTGCTTCAGCAGCACCTGTCCAAGGGAAGGCATCGGCCCGGTTGACCCATGTCTTCGCGACGTTGCAGACAGGTCAGCCCGACAAGAAACCGGAAGACAATGCCGCCTGCCGCAAACAGGTATCAGCGCCGGACTCCCGGTATCTTGGCGTTACCGTCACGACGCAGTACTCCATCGACGCACAGACGATGCTCATGACCGCAACATCGTCATTGCCGTCACCGCAGGCCACGAAACCCGTTCAGCTCTCCATCAAGCTGTCGCCGCTTGGTCTCGCGGGTCAGTATGCTTTCGGCGCATTCCGCCCGCCGGCATTGCCGAACAACTACGTGTTGTTCTCTATCGGACTCGACTTCAAGGGGGCCAAGTCGTCAGTGCTGGTTCTCAATGAAGGCAAGGATTACAACTGCCTTGTCACCAGCGACCCGACGCCTTTCAACGGTGGACTGAGCGAGAAGCTTGGGGCCGAACAAAAATAGCCGCATAGGCTACGCGCACGCCTTGGCGGCGTTCTCGCTGCTTTGAATAAAATAGAGAAGGGTGGGCAGGCCCCTCAGGGGGCCTGCCAGGCCACGTGAAATGTCCCCAGCAAGATGGAGTCCCCCCGGGGCTGCCTTTTTGGGCACTCCACCATTACCGACTGCGCTACCATTCTATTTACGTGTGCCAGCGCAATGCGCTGGTAGCGTCAGTCTCAGGGGGAGTCATGAAGCGCATCATGGGGGCGGCCGCTCTGGCGGTCGTCGTAGCGAGCGTCATGCTGTTGCATTCGCGTGGCCCCCGCCACATCGAGGACGTGCCACTCGCCCGGCAGTTGCTGGATGCGCCAATGCCAGAGGGCGAACAGCTCAAGACGGTGGCGAAGAAGTTCTATGCACTGGGCTTTTCCACCGAAGGCGACCGAGTGCTTAACTACCCCGAAGCCATAGCGCTACAGCCGCTGCTCGGCAAAGGCGCGTCGTCGGCGACGACTGTGCGCGACGCGCTCACCATGCCGGAGACATCCGACCAGGGCCTGCAGCAGCTTCGCGATAGCCTGCTTGACCATGGAATATCCGCAAGCGTTGTGGATGCCACCGGGCAAGAGCTGCCCGACCTGAAGCTTGCAATCGAAAGCTACAGCCTCGGCACGCACCCAACGACGCCTGAGCAGGTCCAGGGAGCCTTATGGCGCACGGAGGTGACTGGCAACGCGAACAGCCATGCAGTCCGCGCTTTGTGGCTGGTCACGCTGTCCGTGACGCAGCACATGGGCCGACCGGTGCAGTTATGGCTGGGATTACGCGGCGTAGGGGCGTCGTTCCTGTCCTGTCGCACCAGCGTACTCGCGCCCGACCAGGCGACCCTGGTGGTCTGCGCCGACTACGCCGGCACCTTGCCGAACGGGCGATCCGCCGGCCAGGAGATTCGCGCTCTCGCCACTGCAGGCGGCGCACTCAACGTGCAATCGGTCGTTGTGGCCGACGCCCGGGGCTACAACCTGGTAACGGTGATGAGGGGTACGGACGAATCCAGACGCCAGGCACGCAAGGTCGTCGCAAGCGCTGCGGGTGCGCAATTGGCCTACGTGAGCTGCAGGCAGCGCGCCGACTGCCCACGGACCTTCGCCGCGATCGCAATCAATCCAGGTTCCATCGGTTTCCTGCTGGTGGCCGCAGGCATGATCTGGGCGGTCAGGTGGCGCTGGCGCAGCCAACACGAAGAGGACCGCAGCAATCCATTCAAGCCTGTGTTCTTCGTCTACCTGGCGCTCGTCCTGCTGGCCATACCCATCGACCTGCTCGATTCGCGCGTCATGCAGGGTGGGGAGCCGCTGTTTACGGGCCTGTTCAGCACCGCCTACAACATGCTGCTGGCCATGCCCTGGATGGGCTTTCGCATGCAGCAAATCAGCCACGCCTCCGGCGCGGCGCTGATCGGTGGCCCCGAGGTCGACCTGGTGCTGAGCTGGATATTCATGCTGGCCAACCTGGTCTGGCTATGGTGCATGGCTAATCCGCCGCAGGTCTCGCTCAGGCAGTAGGCATTCCGATGACTTCAGCGGTCAAAAGATGACGCGGCATCCGGAGATGGTCCGGTCGTGCCCGTCAATCGCTTAAACACATGGGCGGCAAAGCGCTCTGACGCGTCCGCCCTGTGTCCGAGATGCAGAAAGGGCTCGATCATTTCCAGCTCCATCAGCAAGAAAGATCCCTGAGAGATAACCCCGTCTATCCGTGCATAGGCTCCGTCGGCATGGCCGATCGCCGCTGCAGCCTCCAGGACACGAGCCGCGCTGGCAACCAGGTCCGCACCTGGTTCGGCCGCCTGGGCGACGCCGCCGTAATCGCTTTGTACGCGATAGTCGCCAGCCTTGGGCCGCTTGATGACTGCGTGACTGTATTCCCCGCCGAAAAATAGCAAGGACCATTCTCCATCGCTGGCAACTTCTGGCAGGTAGGGCTGCACCAGATAATCGAGCTCCTGCGGAAGTTGCGCAACGGCTTGATCAAACTCCGCTTCGCCAGCCACGCCGCGTACCGTGTGCCATGCCGTACCGCTTACTGTTGGCTTGATCACCACTTCACGAGCAGGCATGGTTGCCAACGTGTTTCGCAACTGCGATGCCGATACGACTTGCGTGGGAATAATCGGGACCCCGCATTTCTCCAATTCGACCAGGTAACGTTTGTCGCTATTCCAGAGCAGCAATTCCTTGTTGTTGATCGTTGGTACGGGCAGCTGGGCCAGCCATTGCTTGAAGCTGGCGTAATGTTTGAAATAGTCCCAGATCGAACGTATCAACACCGCGTCGAATGCGGCCCAATCCACGGCCGGGTCATTCCAGATACAAGCCATCGTCTCGACGCCGAAACCTTTCAGCGACGCAACGAGGTGTTTGTCATCGGGGTGGATGCCAGGCTCGGCCACGGAAGTGGCGATCGCGAGGCGATGGGTATAGGACACAGACATGATGGGATCATTCCATAGGGAGGTCATGCTTGACGGCAATAACGATGGCACTATCGCCGAGCATCGTCACGGCGAGCAACGACATGTTTCACAGCCGGCTCAGGCCAGCTCCAGTTCATCGAGAAGGGCACTGAGGCGTTGCTTCACATCCCCTTGGAGCGGTTTGACCGGCAAGGGCAGGCTGCTGGCAACCAGCCCGCGAAGTTCGGCGGCCGTAGCGATAACACGCAAGCCGCCGTATTGAAGGAACAGCGCCCACAAAGGCGCGAGTCGCTGAGACAGCCGCTCGGCTTCCTGCGCGTTCCCCGCCTGGGCGCTCCGGGTGATCGCCAAGGCGATCTGCGGGAACAGACCGCCAATCACCGAATACCAGGCGTCACATCCCGCGTTCAGGCCGGTGGCGGCGAAGGCATCGCCGCTGACGCCGATCGTCATATGTGCGGGGATCAGGGCGCGCAGCCGTTCAACGCGCGAGCGTGCTGCGCCGGGGTCGGCCGGTACGCCTGGAATCTTGATCGAGGCGACATGGGGAAGCTGCGCGATCCGGCCATGCAATTCATCGCTGAATTCGAAATGCGTGGTAGTCGGGTTGTCGTATACGCATAGCGGCACGGACAGAGAACGCGTTACGGCGTCAAAAAGGCCGAAGACTTCATCCTCGGATAACTTTTGATAGGACATGGGGGCCAGCAGCACGCCGCGCACGCCGACCTTTTGTGCACCCTGTGCCAGTTCCAAGACATCACGCGTGCGCAGCGCGCCAATGCCGACGATCACAGGAACATCTCCCGCGTGCTGGACAGCAAGTTCCGCAACGCGCAGACGCTCCTGTCGCGTGAGATAAGCATAGCTGCCCGTCGAACCCAGGGCGCCGATGGAATCGACCCCGGCGCTGGCGAGGCGCTCGATCAGGCGGACAAACGCGGTCTCGTCGATGCCCGCTTCGTTCAAGGGAGTCAGCGGAAAGGCACTCAAGCCGGAAAACATGGTTTATTCCTTCAACGTGGGCTGCACCGAATATTAAGACACTTGCCAGCCTCGCGAAGCGGCCTGGTCGAAGGCTCGGCGCTGATCTCACCGACATGACGGTGGCGACAGGTCCGTTGGTAGAAGACTTCGATGTCGTCGAAGGCATCTCGCAAGGTAGTGGCGCGGCTTGATGCCGAAGCACTATCCAATGTCGCAAATTGTGAACTGCGGCGAGGTGATGGCGCCTCGTTGAAGTCCGCGTGCAACAAATTCGGAGTGAACTTGCAGATCAACACCATCTGTCAACCACCCGGAAAGCCTCATGAGCGAGATTGACGACCTCAAGCGCCGACGCTTCTTGAAAATGACCGCAGGAACGGCGGGCGGGTTGGCTGCGCTATCGGCGTGGCCGGGCCTCATTGAAAAAGCGCTGGCCATCGAGCCGCACAACCCCACCGGCAATCCAAGTCTGGCGGACGTTGAACACGTCATCATCTTCATGCAGGAAAACAGGTCGTTCGACCACTACTTCGGCATGCTTCCCGGTGTCCGTGGTTACGGTGACCCGCGGCCTGTACCGATGCCAAGTGGAAACTATGTCTGGTACCAACCGGAGGGCTTGAATCCTGGCTCAAGAGGTTTCAGCGCGCACGTGTCCTATGCCAGCTGGACCTCGCCCTCCGGCTGGTACGACACCGATCGCGCGGCGCAGTCTGCCCATTACGTGCTGCCCTTCAGGCTCAACCAGCCTGGCAATGTGCAGTACCAGTACATGACGGATCTGGACCATAGCTGGAAGGCCTCGCAAGACACATGGCGCAACTGGGACACCTGGGTGCCTTTGAAGAGCAGGCAATCGATGGGCTGCCTCAACGCCGAAGACCTGCCGTTCTATTACCAGCTGGCGAATGCCTTTACCGTCTGCGATGCCTATCATTGTTCCATCTTTGCAGCGACGGATCCCAACCGATTCTGTCTATGGTCGGGAACGGTTCCACCACCCATGAATTTCCCGGACAACTACGGTAGCTGCGGTTACGTCTCTGATATTCAGTGCGATATCAACACGGATATCACGCCCGCCATGTATGGGCAGACGCCCCAGGCAAGAGATGCGGCCGTCGCTGCCGGCATCGCGGATTGGAAGACCTACGCAGAAACGTTGACGGACAACCGCATCACCTGGAAGGTCTACCAGGAGTACGACAACTACGGCGACAACTACCTTCAGTACTTCAAAAATTTTCGGATCGACAACAGCGGCAAGCCGATCAATCAGTCCGAAGATCCCTATTTTCAGTCGCTGTATAAACGCGGGCGTGTATTCGCCGCCAACGCAGGCAAGACCGGCGATGCCATCATCGCCGAGTTCGCCAAGGACGTTGCAGCTGGCATGGAGCCTGATAACCCCGCGTTGGGCACGGTGAAATCCGGACTTCCACGCGTTTCATGGATCGTGGCGCCGGCTCAGTTTTGCGAGCATCCGAGCTCCTCGCCGGGAGACGGTGAGTCGTTCACCGCTCGGCTGCTCAGCGTCCTGGTAAACGATCATCCGGATGTTTTCCGCAAGACCGTCTTCATGCTTATGTACGATGAGAACGACGGTTACTTCGACCATGTTCCTCCGCCGATTCCCGCCATCAGCCCCCATTACGGCGAAATGACCTTGACCGATGCCGGCTCAGCGGAAAACTATGCGTCGGTTCCCGTCGGGCTGGGGCCGCGAGTGCCCATGCTGATCATCTCTCCGTGGACCGCAGGCGGAAAGGTTTACTCGCAACTGTGCGATCACACATCCGTGCTGCAGTTTCTTGAGCAGTGGTCGATCACAAAGGCGCTCGGAACCGAAAGCGCGGCGCGCGGAAGTACGCAATGCGAGGCCATCTCGGACTGGCGCCGATCGGTCTGCGGTGACTTCACCGAGGCCCTTGATTTCAGAGCGAGCCAACCGCGGTCGATCGACACAAGCACCACGTTCAAGAACGGCACGGCTCAGGCTGCCGTGCCCAACCCGCAAGCGTTTCCGCTACAAGCCCCGAAGATGCGGCCGGCGTGCCGCTTGGGCTATGCCTTCTCCGTCGCCGCTCAGGTCGACGTAGACCGTCTTTCGCTTCGCCTCACCAACATGGGAACCACCGGCGTCGCCTTCATCGCTTATCGGGACCCGATGTCGAGCGCCCAGGAGCCTTATCACTACACCGTCGAAGCGGGCAAATCACTGCTGGCCAAGCCGCCCATGTCTGTCGGTGACAAGGGTGTATACGACTGGTCCGTATTCGGCCCCAACGGCTTCATGCGCGAGTTCCGCGGCGATGTGAATGCAATGGTGCAATCGGGACAGGCCCCTGAAGTCGTCACCTCGCAGCATGCGTTGCGCGGCAATCTGCTTATCAAGCTGGACAACCGGGCAAGCCTGAGTGCGTGCATTTTTCAGTTGACCGACAATGCGTATGACGAGAACGAACCGCTCCAGATCCGGGTAGATGCCGGAAGCGAGCGAACGATCGAATGGCAGAGCAGTGCAGGTTGGTACGATGCCAGCATTCGAGTGGCCGGCGATGCTACCTACTTCAGGCGAGTCGCCGGTTGCGTCCAGCATCGGCTTCGCGATCCGATGACCGACCCGGCCATCGGCAATGATCGACTGTTCCGGGCGTCGTTCGCCATTCACGGGAACACTTACGAGACGCTACGCTTCGACTACGCGACTCCGCCGTGGCGCCATAGTCCCAAGAACTGGCTCGGCGTATTTCCGGCAGGAGCCGTCCCCTCGAAAGCCAATCTTCTGCGATGGGTTTACGCGCCGCGAGGCGTGGGCTCAGTGATGCTGTCAGCATCCACTGGCGACGCGTTGCCATCGGGTCGATATGACGCCTGGTATTTCTTCGATGATGGCTATACGCCGTTCGGGACAAAATCCGTGACGTTCCGGATCTGAATCGTCTGTTCGACCCCCGGGTGCGCGGTCACCGCGACACACGGGGTCGAAGATCATCACGTACTTGGCAGGTGATTACGGTTGACCGCCTGTCATCTCCCGGACCGGCCGTTCCTGACGTCGGCATCAAGGCATCTCCGTCGCCGGGCCCAAAATTCCGCCAGCGATGTCGATTCTGGAGATCCCCATTCGTCATTATGCTACCCAACAACTCGTTCGAGGCGGATGGCTTCGCAGCCGCCTGATTCCAGCATCGGGCCGACATTCGAACATGCGAGAGGAGCATCATGAGCAAAGTATTCGTCAATATTGGTCTTAGCCTCGATGGCTACATGGCACCGGAAGGCATGACCATGGGCAAACCTGAGTACAAGAACTGGGGTGCCAAGTGGGGTGCGATGATGGCCTGGATCCTCAATCAACAGTACTTTCGCGAGAACCTCCTCAAGCTCGGGCCCGGGGGAGAGACCGGCCCGGTCAATGACCTGCTTCGCAGCACCAACGAACGCAGCGGCGCCAACATCATGGGCAAGCGGATGTTCGACCAGGGCGAGAGCACTTGGCCAGAAGACGCCCCATTTCACACGCCGGTGTACGTTCTTACCCATGAGAAACGCGAACCCTGGGTGCGCCCCGGCGGGACGATGTTTTACTTCATCAATGAGGGACCGGAGCGTGCGCTGGAACTGGCTCGGGAATCCGCGGGCAGTCGCGATATTCGTATCTCGGGTGGTGCGGATGTGATCCAGCAGTACTTGAACCTGGGTGCCGTTGACGAGCTGGAAATCGCGCTGGCACCCGTGTTGTTCGGCGGCGGGCGACGGCTGTTCGAGAACCTGCGCGAGCCCGCGCCGCAGTTTCGCATTGAGAGGGTTCTTGAAGGTCCAGCCGCCACACACGTGCGCTATGTAAGGGCAGTCTCATAACAGGTTGTAGCGGAGGGGTGAGTTCCTTCGCTTTGGTCGGCGCCCAGACCTAACTTTACGTGCCGACTTTCATAGAACTTTACTGCCATCGACGCGCAGCAGAAACTCATAACGCGCTGCATTGCGATCGATCATCGTGTGCGTATCCGTGCCGATGACCTGACGCAACAGGCCGCCGTCCTTGTTCGCCGCCGCCGGCCAGCGCGGCAGCCCCGGACCATTCGGATCGCCAGTCTGGATAAAGCGAGCCCAGTAGCCCTGCATCACTTCCGAGACGTGACGGTCAGCCGCTGTCCAGGCATAGACGGGATTGCCCGACAGATTGCCCAGCGCGTATTCGATCTCCCCGCTGTGCACTGCGCCGGCATCCGGACCGGCACCACCTTCGCGTTTGGACGGACGCGCCTGCGTGAAATAGTAGTAGTACACCGGTGCGCGCCCGGTCTGGCGGTGCATGCGCATCCACTGCCATGTCGAGAAGGCGATGAACTCATCGCCCGCAAGTGCCGTCCCGGACGTCTTGATGTCGGCGTCGGTGTCGCCCGGATAGAGCTTAAGCGCTTCTGCCGCATGCTCGCCAAAACGCTTCTGCACGGCCGCGCGATAATTGGCCGGGTTCGGCGCCTGATTGTCGAGCAGGCTGACGTAGCTGCCTTCCTGCGAGTTTGCGCCAAGCAGCAAGGGGATATGTGCCTGCTCCCCGGCCTCGTAGATGTCTTTGGGCGGGCGAGGGAGGAAATAGCCGTCGACGGTGGGCCTGAACTCGGGCACATCTTTCTGGCCCGCGGCGTCCAGCAGCGCCTGCGCACTCATCGCGCGAAGCTGAACCAGTGAGCGCGCGCCGACGCGGCGTTCGAAGGCCTCGCCTTCACGCATCGTTTGGGCAAGCGGTGTGGGATTGAGATTGCCGAGCATGGCGCCGCTTTCGCCGATGGCTCGACGAATCAGTCCCTTGGAGAGTGGCGAAGCCATCTGCGCCGACACGGACATGGAGCCGGCGGACTCGCCGCCGATGGTGACCTGCTCCGGATCGCCACCGAACGCGGCGATGTTGTGCCTTACCCATTCAAGCGCCGCGTGTTGGTCGAGCAAACCGTAGTTGCCGGCAGCACGCTTGGGGGATTCGGCCACCAGGGCAGGGGAGGCCAGGAAGCCGAAGACATCCAGCCGGTAATTGACCGTAACCGTCACTATCCCGCGCTGCGCGAGGCTGGCGCCGTCGTAACGCGGCTCCGATCCATCGCCGCCGATGAAGCCGCCACCGTAAAAATACACCAGCACTGGTAGCTTCTTATTTGGCGCATCTGCGGGCGTCCAGACATTGAGATACAAGCAGTCTTCGCTCATGCCGTCGGAGCGGAAGACCATGTCGCTGAAGATGGGACGTTGCATGCAGCGCGGGCCGAAGCGGTCTGCTTTGCGTACATCCTTCCATGCAACTACCGATTGCGGGGGCTTCCAGCGCAGCGATCCGACGGGCGGCGCGGCATAGGGAATGCCCTTGAACTCGTTCAAGCCGGTCTTGGCATCGTGGGTCCCCGACAGGCGGCCGGTGGCGATTTCAGCGCTCGGTGCCGCATCCGAAGCCAGCATCGGAGAGGAAACCAGAGCCATAGCCAGCCCAAGGGCGATACGGCGTGAATGCAGGGATGCGTTGGACATACTTGGTCTTCCCGAAGCAGTGGAACGGCCTCGCCATGGTGCCATTTTCCCCCAAGGCCGTCGCGCGGGAGAAGCGCATCCCACGATCGCGCGGGACGCCAGGATCCCATTCTTTGTGATCGATCCATGTGGCGAACGCAAATGAAGAAACGTTAATCCCGGTCCTCAATTTCGCAATTGTGCCTTAAGGGGTTAGCCCTCCAGCATGCAGTCCAGCAATGCGCCGGGCACGGCGCGGCGCGTCCGGGGAGCTTAATAGCCGTAGCACAGAGCCCGGTCAGCCTGGCCAGCGCCATAAAAAAACAGCCATCTGACCAGATTGGGCGGGACGTAAAAACAAATAACGGTGGGGAGTGGTAAACATGACTGATTGGTTCCGGAGTGCTGCCCTCTGGCAGCCCGCGCGCCCGTTCACAAAGGCGCGCCTGTCGGCTGCTATTGCCGTGGGAATGGTCTTGCTCTATGGCCCGGGCGTGTCCCATGCGCAGCAGGATGCCGGCGCTTCCAGCCAGCATGCGGCGGCGCCAGCCACCGTTCCTCCAAAGAAGAAAGAAGACGCGAAGTCCGCAAATGATAAATCCGCCCAGGATGGCAAGCCCACCGTCAACTTGACGGAAGTCACCGTTACCGGAGTGCGCGCGAGCTTGCAATCCGCGCAGCAGCTCAAGCAGAACGCCGACCAGATCGTTGACTCCGTTACCGCGGTGGACATCGGTGCCTTGCCCGACCGCAGCGTGACAGAAACCCTCCAGCGCATCAGTGGCGTCACCATCGACCATTTCATGCAGCGCAACGATCCGGATCATTTTTCCGCCGAAGGCAGTGGGGTGATGATCCGCGGTATGACCCAGGTGCGCAGCGAGCTGAATGGCCGCGACGTATTCAGCGCCAACAGCGGCCGCGGCCTGAGCTTCGAGGACGTGCCGGCCGAACTGATGGCCGGTGTGGACGTGTACAAGAATCCTTCGGCCGAAATCATCGAAGGCGGCATCGGCGGTACGGTAAATCTGCGAACGCGCCTGCCGTTCGATGCGCCGGGACGGGTCATCGGCTTCACCGGCGGAGTCAATGAGGGCGACTTTGCCAAGAAGAGCAAGCCTTCGGCTTCCTTTCTCTACAGCAACGTGTGGAAGACCGAAAATCACGGCGACTTCGGCGCGCTGTTCGACGTTGCCTATTCCGAATTGGCCACGCGTACCGACGGCATCCAGGTCGAGCCCTATGTGAAGCGCAACGATCCGGCGTTGCTGGCGGGTACCAACTTCAGCAATGTCTATGTGCCCGGCGGCGCCGACTGGCGCACGCTGGATTTCCAGCGTCGCCGCATCGGCTTGGCCGGCGCGTTGCAGTGGCGGCCGAATAGCAACCTGGAGCTGACCTCGCAGGTGCTTCGCTCGGATTACCGCATGAATTGGGACGAGTACGGCTCCATCTTCAACGACACCACCAATAGTGTGGTGCCGGCTGACGGAACGACGTTCAAGTACGACAGCAATGGTGTATTTCAGAGCGGTTCGCTCGCCTCCAATTCGTGGCGCGGCAGCTTGGCCGGCGATGGCGTGCGTTTTCTTGCCGACCATCGATTTTCCTCGCAGCGCACGATCACCACGGATTGGTCGAACAGTCTCAAGTACAATATCAACGACCAGATGGTGCTGTACGCCGATGCGCAGTTCATCAAGTCGACCAGTCAAACGCTCGATTTCACGGTGTTCGACGCGACCTATCTGCCTGGCTTGAATCTGGATGTCAGCGGCTCGCGGCCGACCGTCACGGTCAATCCCGCCTCGTATACGACCAATCCCGCGAACTACTTCTGGAACGCGGCGATGGATCACCACGAGAGCGACAAGGGTATCGAGCGTGCATTGAAGCTGGATCTCGAATACAACTTCGAGGACAACAAGTGGCTGCGCTACATGCGCTTCGGCGTGCGTGCCACCAGCCGCAGCGAGCTGAACAAGAACAACGGCTATAACTGGGGTGTGGTCACCGACAACTGGGCCACGATCGATAGCCCGAATGGGTTGGCGGACCTGGCCAATTTCCTGCCCAACCAATCTACGCTCTACTCGTATTCCAACTTCTTTCGCGGCGACGTGAAGATCCCGACGCCGCTGTACTTCCCCAACGAGGCATTGGCGCGCAACTATCTCTACGCCTATCAACAGTTGCACTCGGTCGGTGTGCCGTGGGGCTGGAGTCCACGCGACGAGTTTCGCCAGCAGGACATCAACGATCAGAGCGAGAAGACCAAGTCCGCCTATGGCGTGCTGTATTTCGGCAGCGAAAGCGCATTGGGCGTTCCGGTGGACGGCAACATCGGCATTCGCCTGGTGCGTACCGACGTCAATGCCAATGGTTATGGCCAGCTGCCCGATCTTACGACCTCGGGCGTGCCCGACAACCTCAAGGCGCTCTACAACGGCGCTTACTTCCCGTTGACCGGAGGCGGCCATTACAAGAACGCGCTGCCGAGCTTCAACCTGCGATTCAAGTTCACCGACAGCCTGCAATGGCGCCTCGCCGCGTCCAAGGCGATGACTCGACCGGACTTCACCCAGCTGCAGCCGTTCCTGCAAATGAGCGCGACGCTCAATCCGGACAACACGGCGGTGACCAAGTGGACCGGTATCGCCGGCAACCCCAACCTCAAGCCGATGCGGGCGACCCAGTTCGATACCGCGTTGGAGTGGTACTTCGCACCTACTGGGCAGCTATATACAACGCTGTTCTACAAGGACGTGCGCGATTACATTTCCAGCCAGACCCGTACCGAAACGTATGACGGGCAGCCATTCGAAGTGACGCGTCCCTACAACATGGGCAAAGGCAAGATCCGCGGCGGCGAAATTGGCTACACGCAGTTCTTCGACTTTCTTCCCGGTTGGCTGCAAGGCTTCGGAGCACAGGCCAACTTCACCTATGTGGACAGCAAGGGCGGCGTGAACACCGCGACCGACCCGTATTCGAACACCTCCGTTACGGGCGTGGCCTTGCCCCTGGAGGGCTTGTCCAAGCGCAGCTATAACCTGGTCGGCATGTACGAGCGCGGCCCCTGGTCCTTGCGCCTGGCGTGGAACTGGCGCTCGCGCTACCTGCTTACCACCAGCGATGCGGCCACTCATCTACCGACCTGGGCCGACGACTACGGCCAGCTTGATGGCTCGGTGTTCTACCGCATCAACAAGAATGTTCAAGTCGGGCTTCAGACCAACAATCTCACCAACGCGACCACCAAGGTATTGATGGGGCCGACCAGCTATAGCGACGGCACTATCGATCCCCGACTGTATACGCGTGGCTGGTTCGTCAACGATCGTCGCTATGAACTGGTGGTACGTGCCTCTTTCTAACACCGCATCGAACTCTGTCCCATTGCATCGCCGGCAATGACGCAACGTAGACAAGCGAGTAGACGCATATGGTGAATCGCTCCCGCCGCGACGCTTTCAAGATGATGCTGGCGGGCGCGGTTACTGCGCCTTTTTCAATGCGCGCCGCAGCCACAGTCGCATGTGCGCAAGGCAGTGGGCAGCACGTCCGATGGCGAACCGGCATCGAAAACCAACGGAAAGCCGATCTTGGCGACGGCACCTATCTCAACCCTGTTGTTGCTGGAGATCATCCCGATCCCACTATCCTGAAAGACGGCAACGACTACTACATGACGTTCTCGTCTTTCTATTCCTGTCCCGGTCTGGTCATTTGGCATTCCACGGATCTAGTGAACTGGGCACCGGTGATATCGGCGCTTACCAAGCCTCTCGGAACGGTCTTTGCGGTAGACCTGTGCAAACACCAGGGCCGTTATTTCATCTACATTCCTGCCAGCGGGGGCGAGAACGGCTGGTCCATCCATGTGATCTGGGCCGACCATATCGAAGGCCCCTGGAGCGATCCGATCGACATGCACATCGGCGACTGCATCGACCCGGGGCACGTCGTGGGTGAAGACGGCAAGCGCTATCTGTTTGTCAACGGGATTCGCCGCATTCGCCTTACCGACGATGGCCTCGCCGCCGATGGGGAGCTGCAGCCGGCCTACAGTCCATGGCGTTATCCGGATGATTGGGTCGTGGAGGATTTCGCGCCAGAAGGACCCAAGCTGTTACGACATGGAGCGTGGTTCTATCTGATCACCGCGGTCGGTGGGACCGCCGGCCCTCCTACAAGTCATATGGTGATCGCGGCGCGTTCGCCATCCATCCACGGACCGTGGGAGCACTGTCCGCACAATCCGCTGGTCCGCACGACGAGCGCCGCCGAACCCTGGTGGTCCCGAGGACATGCTTCGCTGGTGGAAGGGCCGGGAGGCGACTGGTGGATGGTGTATCACGGTTACGAAAACGGCTATCGCACGCTGGGCCGCCAAACCTTGCTCGAGCCGATCGAGTGGACCGCCGACGGCTGGTTCAGAGCCAAGGGCGGCGACCTTTCCAGGCCGTTGCCGAAGCCCAAAGGCGGCAAAAGCGGACCGGCTGGCCTCGCTCTGTCGGATGATTTCGGCACCAATAAGTTCGGCCTGCAATGGTGCCTTCATGACCCGCAGCCGGATGAGATGCAGCGCGTTCATCACGAAGCGGGCGGCATGCGGATTACCGCCAAGGGAACGTCGCCAACAGACAGCTCGCCGCTGACCTGCATGCCGGGAGACCGTGCCTATGTCGCTGAAGTCGCCATCGACCTGATCGGAAACGCAGAAGGAGGACTGTTGTTGTTCTACAGTCCGAAGGCATTTGTCGGTATCGGCTTTACACCGCGTGAAATGAAGACGTTTGTATCTGCCCAAGAGCAGCAGTGGATGCGTGCTGCCGTCCCGACCGCAAGAGTCCGTCTACGACTGACCAATAGTGACCAGGTGGTGACCTATCACTATTCGCACGACGACGGCAAAACCTGGATCAGGCATGACCTTCGCATGGAAGTCTCTGGCATTCATCACAATGTGTTCGGCGGTTTTCTCAGTTTGAGGATTGGCATCTACTGTGCGAACGAAGGAAGCATCGTTGTCCGCGATTTCAAGTATCGTGCTATCGATGTGGATTGAGTTTTTGCCCAAGAACAAGGTGTATTTGGCCTGATGTTATGTTGTATGCCTATGCGAAAGGAGGATCGATGAGGTGGATACCACTTCTAATCCTGGGCTTGATCTTTGGTATGCCGGTCGCCGCGGCAACGGAATGGCCCAATGGAGCCAGGGCCGCCGTTGTACTTACTTATGATGACGCGCTGGAATCACAGCTTGAGCACGCTGTTCCACAGCTCGACGCTGCCGACCTGAAGGGAACGTTCTTTCTTTCTGGTGTAAAGCAAGACGATATACCGCGCTGGCGTGCCGTTGCCGCGGAGGGGCATGAACTGGCCAACCACACCATCTTCCATGCCTGCGCTGCCACCACTTTCCCCGCGGATCCGCGCTATACCGCCGAAGCCTATACGCCATCGAGCATGCTTAGGGAAATCGAACAGCAAAATGTCTTGCTGACGGCGTTAGATGGGCGCAATCAACATGGTTTTGCAACTCCCTGCGGGCAAAGCACCGCCGGTGGCATCGATTATCTGGAGGCTCTTCGAAAAGCGAATCTGGTGACGTATGTTCGCGGGGTGGTCGCTACGCCTGCGGACCTGCGCGCCAATGTCTCCACGATGGATCCGATGCATATCCCGGCGCGAGGTTTCCCGACGGGCGTTACCAGCGGTCCGCTCATCGATTTCGCGAAAGAGGCGGAGCAGGGCCATGGCATGGCGGTATTTCTCTTCCACGGGGTGGGCAGCGACTATCTTCAGGTTTCCAGCGCTTCTCATCAGCAACTTATCGACTGGCTCGTCAGCCATCGCAGTGAAGTCTGGGTGACTACCTTGCAGAACGCGCTGACGTGGGCCAAGGCACATCCATAGACAGCTCGGATATAGCTACTTAGCGCGGCTTGATCAGTTCAGCCAATGTGTCGGGCCTGCTGGTGTCACGCTCGATGTGTGGATACTTCAGGCCGCCGTGATAATCGATGTGGATGGTCTTGTACTCGTTGAAGTCCCGCACGAGCAGCGCGATGTCCTGTCCACCGTCCTTGGCGGCAGCGGTGACGGCGTCTTTCAGCGCATCGGCGCTATAGGTCTTTTCGTTGACCGCGATAATTTTCATGGCGGGCGAGAGGTCGGCTTTAAAGGCAGGGCTATCCCATAGCACGTCGTCAAGGCTGCCTTCCTTGTCGATGGTCAAGCCCAGCGAGTACGTAAGATCTGTATTGTGGGTCATCGCTTCGACCGCCTTGACGGCGTCGGAAGGCTGGTCGGTATAGACCAGTTTCCAGCCGTGCGAGGCGAGGCCGCCGATGAGCGGGCCTTGGCCGTCCAGGCGTGCGTGCAAGTAGCTGATCCAGTCGTATGCAGCGATGCCGTTGAGGGTTTTGACCACGTCATCGAAAGTGTAGGTATCCACGTCCCACGCACCGGGGTTCACGCCAAAGAAGGCTTTGCCGAAATCATCGATGGATTTCTTGTTGCCGGTGAGTTCGCGCAGCTTGCCATCTACATCGAGCCAGATCAGTTCGCCGGCTGCGTAGTAATCCTCACTCGCCTGGTAGTTGCGATACGGGAGCGGCCGGCGTTGGGCAATGACCGGGTCGTTGGTGGTGTCCTGCACATTGCGCCATGAGGCAAGACCAGGCCGTCCCTTGTCGTAGATGGCGGCATCGAAGGCGATCATGTCCTTGTATTGGCCGCCGCTCCACAAGCCTGCGCGCGCAGCGATCAGCTCGCCCCAGAACTGGGTCTGGCCTTCGTACACCCACAGCAGCGAATCGCCCATCGGCGTGTTGAAGTCGGGCGTGGCCAGGTCCGCGCCGCGGCGGTATTTGCCATCCCAGGAGTGATTGAATTCATGCACGAGCAGGTCGCGTATCAGCCAGCTCTTGTCCCAATCAGTGAAGTAACCGGTCGGGGTGCCGTTTTCGCTGGAACGGTGATGCTCCAGACCGTTGCCGCTCATCTTGTCGCTCAGCGAAAGGAGGAAGTCATAGTGATCGTAATGATGCGCGCCGTACAACTTGTACATCTGCTGCACCACGGCCTGGTGAGCCTTCAATTGATCGGGCTTGATCTCCAGGTATTTCGGGTCGTCAGCCACGATGTCCAGGTGCACCGGCACACTGGCGCCAGGATTCAGGTCAACGCGCTTGAAGTACTTGCCGGCGTAGATCGGTGAGTCGACGAGGTCATCGAAGTTGATTGGCTTGAAGTGCGTGGTGCCGCCGTTCTGGGAGGCGGTTTCCAAAGCGGTACCGAACTGCCAGCCTGCAGGCAACGCCACACTGGCTTCGGCGGGGATCTGGCGCGTGTAGTAGCCGGCCGGATACAGCGCCACCGTATTCCATTCCAGATTGAGCATTTCCGGTGTCATCACCACGCGGTCCTGGCGCTCGTTCTGCGGTGAGAGGTACTGGAACTCCAGCTCCACGCAGGTAGCGCCCCGCGGTACGTCTACCTGGAAGGCATAGACGTTGCGGGGATCGCGTGTCCACGGAATCGCCTTGCCGTTTACCTTGACCACCAGGCCCGCGAATTTGTCGATCGGGCCGCTCGATGTGTGTGTGCCGGGCAGCCATTCCGGATACATCAAAGTCAGCGAGCCCTCAGTGGCAGGCAAGGTTTCGTGCACATGGAACACACGGTGGGCCACATCGGTGGCATCGACATCGATCTTCATGGTGCCCGGGTAAGGCACGTTCTTAGGCGCGGGCACTCCAGCGTGCGCAGCCATGAGCATGAAAGCGAACAAGGCCATGACGAGCGGGGTGTGTCTCAAGGGATACTCCGGACGTGACGAATGCCTGTGCCACCGTTTGCGGACGATGGCGTTCGCGAAATACTAGCCAGAACCAGCCAACGCGGCAGCCATGCCAAATGTCACGCCGACACCAGAAGTCATGCGTGAAACAGCGCCGATCGGCCGATATCATCAAGGGCAGGGCAGCTTTCGACTCAAAGCGGACATGCCCACCCATGGCAGTTTGAGAGGAAGCTAGAGAACATGGACAAAGCCCTTGTCTCCACAAGCAAATTCCTTAGCCTGGTGCTCAGACACCAGCCTGAATTGATTGGGCTAAGCCTCGACCCAAACGGGTGGGCAGACCTGCAGGAGCTTGTTCGGCTCGCCAATGCAAGCGGTCACCGTATGACTGCCGACGATGTCCTGATTATTGTAAGAAATAGCGAGAAGCAACGTTTCACGCTCGATTCGTCGGGCCAAAAAATCCGGGCAAATCAAGGACACTCCGTCGCGGTGGATCTTGAGCTTACGCCCCTCCGTCCACCGGCAGTTCTCTATCACGGAACAGCGACGCGCTTCCTGCCCTCGATCCATCAATCGGGGCTGATAAGGGGCGCAAGGCATCATGTTCACCTCTCGCAAGACGCGAACACGGCAAACGTGGTCGGAGCTCGCCATGGGCAACCTGTGGTTCTGACGATTTTTGCCGAGGACATGGGGCGCAACGGGCACATTTTCTATCAGTCCAGGAACGGGGTCTGGCTCACCGACCACGTCCCGGCTTCATATATCGAGTTTCCGCCTTAGACTTGGCGGACGTTGGGATATCGCTTGGGGAAGTGCGGCGGGCAGGCTTGAGGCGTTAATTAAAGAAGAAACGAAGGGACGTCCCCCGATTCTGCTGAACTATGCGGAGGGTCTTCCACCGGGAGTTGCTCAACGATGCGGCCCTGGGTAATGACATCTGCGTTCGACCCGAAGCGGACGTCAAACGGAAGTCCCCGCTCGAACACATTTCAGGAGAACTTATGTTTGACCATGTCGTATTCGGCGTCACTGACTACGAAGCGAGCAAAGCCTTCTTCCTCAAGGCACTCGAGCCGCTTGGCATAGCGATCGTCAGTGAGCGACCAGGCGGTATTGAGCTCAGTTCGGATGGCAAAGTCTCCTTGTGCTTGCTGCAAACCGAAGAGAAACCGGCGCATCTCCATTTGGCGTTTGTGGCCGAGCATCGCGAGCAAGTCGACGCTTTCCATCGTGCGGCTCTGAATGCCGGCGGCAAGGACAACGGCGCGCCCGGTCTGCGCCCGAACTACAGCGGCAGATACTACGCGGCTTTCGTCATTGGTCCGGACGGGCACAACATTGAAGTGGTTTGCCACGAACCGGAAATCTGACGCCACTCGGGGGATGGGTGAATTTTATTCTTGGCTGCATTGGAATGGCTCTCTTCACGGCGCTGCGTCATGATCAGCTTGGCTGGGCATCTGTCGCAAAGTACTGGCTTGGGTGGATTGCGGGAACCCTCATCTTTGCCTATGTATTGCATACGGAAATAGGAGCGGGGGTTTACTGCTGGTGTTTTGCCCTCTACGCCTTTACGCGAAGCTAGCAGCTGATATGGCGTCAGTCCGCGCCGACCCAAAGTGGACAGTTCATAAATACGAGAATCGGAGAGCGAGGCTGGCATGAAACTGTTTGGTTACGAGGAAGGGGATGACAAGCAGCGGACGCCCATCAAACTTTCTGAGGCGAGCATCTTAACTAGCCCTAGTGAACTGAGAGCCATCGCAAAGGTACTCGCTGAGCTGGCCTCCGAAATGGAGGACGATGGCTTCGACCACGCACACCTGGCCGATAGGCTCCCGACCCTAGCCGATGGCCCAGAGTTGATCGTAGTTAAAGTCAGATGATTGGCTTTATGGAGGATCCGCAACCCAAGGCGGACAATCCTGTAGGCCAAAAATATCCCGAAGGACTAGCAATGGATAACCAGGTACGACTGATTTTGGCCAAGGTCGCCTCGTCCGCCGACTTTGCATGTGTCGAGCTCGTGGACGTAAATACGACTAACTCCATGGGAGACAACGCGCTGCATTGCGTATGCCTGTGGGGGGACGTAGAGGCCGCCAAAGCATTGATCAATGCGGGCATCAACATTGATCAGTTTGGTGAACGGGGTTACACACCCCTGCATATTGCTTGCATGGCAGGTCACATCGCTGTTGTGGAGCTTCTCGTTGCACACGGCGCAGACCTCTTCGCTCAGTCCGAAGGCGATCTGCCATTTACGACGGCTCGGCTGGGCGGCCATGATGCCATTTGCGACTATTTGTCTCCGCTGATGACGTCGGCACAGGCAAGTCAGCGGAGCGTGTACATAAAATCCCGAATCGAACAGCTCCGGCGCGAAATTTCCAGGCTTGAATCATCGCTGGATTGAGTCGAGAACGTCTGCTTCTGACCCAGCGCGAACCTTGCCTTTGAACAGACATCTGGAGATATATGGAAGTCGGCTATTCGAACACCGTGGTCCTGACACACGTCAAGCAGGCCCTTGAAGACCTTTTGGCCGGCAATGTGTGCCTGACTGAGGGTGTTAGGGAAGTCGTACAGTGGAGTTGGTCGAATCACGGACTGAGCGAAGAACTTTTTCGTCCATTTGTCGGCGTCGATTCTGAAACGGATAGATTCCCAGTCGGCCGGGTACGAGAGCTTTGGGGTGCTGACGGGCTGGCCAGGGCTGATGCCGAGAGAGTCGTGGCGGAGGACCATTACAGGGAGTGGGTTATGGAGAGTGCAAGCATCTTGTTGGATGCTGTGAACGTGGCATTGCCCACGTCGACATTTACCGATCCAGCTTCGAGTTGATGTCCACTGTCACCCCTATGGAGGTCAGCGGCCCGCGGCTCAGGTTTCCATCCGGAGGGCATCACCGCCACAGAGCTGAAAATCTCACCGACGATGTCGATTCCGGGAACTCCCGTTCGTCTTTCCGATAGAGGCCGATAAGGCCGAATCTCAGAAGGATTAAACATGGTCACCGTTTTTGGCGAGGGAAGGGGCTTCCGGGTCATCTGGCTTCTGGAGGAAATGGGGCTCGCACACCGGTTGAGGCCGGTAGATCTTCTGGCCGGCGTCGAGGAGGATCCGGAGTTTCTTGCGATCAATCCGGCCGGCTTCATTCCTGCGATCCAGGACGGCGACGTCACGATGGTCGAGTCCATTGCCATCATGGAGTACCTGATGGCTCGCTACGGGCCGACGCCGCTCGCGCCCGGCTCCCAGGATGCCGCGTTCCCCCTTTACCAGCAGTTCCTCCACCTCGGGGAAGCCGGCCTCGCGGCTTCCATCTACTTCGTCGTGGGTGCCCGCCTTTTTGCACCTGAATCCGAACGCCAGAACTGGAGCGCCGGTCAGGCGCTGAGCGTATTCGAAAGCCGGCTGACCTTGGTGACGCGCCAGCTTGCGCGTACCCCCTATCTTGCCGGCGAGATGTTCACCGCTGCCGACATTTCGGTGACCTACGCCCTGGAGTTGGCGCAAACATGTGGAGGCATCACCTTCGGCGAGGCGGAGCGCTCCTATATGGCTCGCACCGGCGCACGCGATGGCTACAAACGCGCCATGGAAACCTGTCAATCCAGGAAAGCGTGGCTCGCCAACCCGGTGTAGCGGGTCACGGTGCTACGAGCACTTCCGCCTGGGTTGGAAAGATCCGAAATTTCTCCGAGCAGCTTGTCGAAACCCGACGTTGCCGTTCGTCGCTACAGAGAGGATCGAGTATCCAGCCTCACTCTCTCCGTGAAATTGTCAACTGGAGGAAAGGACCATGCGTAGGAACAAGATTGGCGCGTTCTTGATGAAGTACTCCGTCCTGCTGATCGGACTAGGGGCGGCACACCAGGCAATGGCTCAGGATGCCGCCACGTCCTATCCAAAGATGGCCCCGATCGATCAATACCTCATGGCGGATCGGGCTGCGGAGATAGCCCTGGCGCGCAGTGCGGCGCCGGAGTCCATTTCCCGTGATGCCACGGTCCTGGTCCTGGGAAGCAAGGGTTACGAGACAGCGATCAAAGGCAAGAACGGGTTTGTCTGCATCGTGGCTAGAAGCTGGACTGGGCCGTTTGACTGGCCTGAATTCTGGAACCCGAAAATAAGGGCGGCCGATTGCCTGAACCCTCAAGCCGCACGCTCTCTAGTGCCCATCTTTTATCTGCGCGCCAGGATGGCGATGGCTGGCCGCTCCAAGGCGGACATGCTGGCGGCCGTCAAAGCTGCGTACGAAAACAAACAATTGCCGGCACTCGAAAGCGGCGCCATGGATTACATGATGTCGAAGTCGTCGTATCTGACCGACGAGGGAGGCCACAACATGCCTCACCTGATGTTCGACACACTGGTCAAAGACGCCAAAGATTGGGGGTCCGGTGCCGAAGGCTCACCGGTCATGTCCAGCCCATATTGGTTCGTCACTTCGACAGAGCCCTCCCAGATGAAAGGGCTGCCGTCGATTCTTGTCTTCCTGGTTCCGGCGCCCCATTGGTCCGACGGAACGCCTGCGGACATGCATGATCACTGATAGGGACGCGGTGGTTGCCATCGGTATCGCTATAGCGATGGCAGCCAACCCAAGCTGTCGGGCGAGCCATCCGGATGGCTAAACCAGAACACGTGATTTTGTTGATTCGGACAGCCCTGGCCAGCGCTTGAGCTTGTCAGGGCGGTGTAAGTCCCGTACATCTCGGTGTGATAGCAGCTGCCGATCGAGTCGCTGAAGTCGAAGCTCTGCGTATTGAACTGGCCCGCGGAAGTAGCGTAGGTGCTGTCGAAATCGAACTGATTGACGATGTCAGCCTTGTATAAAGAAACGCCAAGCACGCGCCGCTCGATGCTCTTCTCATAGCGTTCGTTCACGCGGGGGTAGACGAGGGGAACGCCGGCATCGGCAGCGATGCCCATGACGTAGTATTCCGCGCGCCTCGGATACCGCGTGTTCTGGTAGTTCTCAACCACCAGCAAGGAGCCCAGGTAAGTGCGGCTGACTCCGGCCACCTGGCTCACCATGTTAAAGATCACATGGGCAAGGAATAGGCTCGCCATAGGATCATTCGGGTTGAAACTGTTGGTGATATCGAAATACTGCGTGTTGGAGAAATACTGATTTTGCGCCACTTGTGTGCGTACGCGGCCGTGCGAGGTATCGACATAGCCTTCAATGAGGAACTGCCGGTTGAGCCTAGTAAGCAGACTGCCGCGCGTATACCAGTTGGTACGGATATCGCCACCGGTCGTCAGCGTGCTGCTGACATCGGGGATCGACGGCTGATCGGCGAGCGTATTCTGGGTGATCTGCCCAGTCACCTGTGTCGCCGAATTGTCGCGATAGATCAGCAACACCGCGCTGGGCGGGGCTTCGGCGACAGTAGCGAAGTGGGCGATACCCAAGGCAACCGTGTGCGGCTGGCCATTGCTCAAGATTCCGGCGAATGGCGTCAAATCGACCCGGTAGGGCATGACATCGGCCGATTGCAAACCCATGTTGAGCGATGGCACCCCTGCCGGCGGTGAAAAGGTTTGGCCGGCGGCAGAGGTCGTTTGGGAGAGCCCCGGATACAGCGGCGCCAAGCCTGCCGGCTGGCCATCGATACTGATATCGACCTCGCGGAAGGCACTGTTGTAGCAGGAATGATTGACGCCGAAGGAATCCAGGCCTGGAAACTGATTCGTGTAGGTGCGAGGTATGCAGTTGAACCACTCGGGTATCACGTCATCACGCGCGAGCACATCGAGATAGGCCCGTTCGATATTGCGCGGCAAGCTCAGGGTCTTCTCCAGCGTGCCGGTATTGCTCAGAGGCGGTACGGGCGTCACATTGCCCACCGGGCCGCTTCCAAGGGGATAGACCGCATCCGGCACTTCAGGAGCCATGGCCGCCGCCGAAGCGGGATAGAACAACAGGCGCGCGCTGCCTTCGACCGTGTTCGACCACTGAATGTTTGGCGCCGTGCCTATGATCGCCGCGCCCTCGGTCGCCGTGCGAAACAGGGCGGTGTAATCGGTCAGGTCACGCTCCGCATGCCACGTCACGGTATTGAAAACCGGAGGATAGGGAGGCGACGCATTTCCTATGGTTTGAGAGTCGCGCATCAGGCCGAGGTACAGGTTCACGCCACCCAGCCATACCCTGAGCGGGTACTTGCTCATGGAGTCCACGAACGAATCGATGCCCCAGAATGCGGTGTTGCTGACATCGATTTCCAGTACCACCTTGGCCCAGCGGCCTGGACAACCGGCCGGCGGTGCATAGGTATACGGCCGCGGCGTGGAGTCGGTAAACGCTGCCTTGGTTAGCAGCGGTACCACGCAGGGCGTACCCGGTGGCCGTGGCACGCCGGGATCGGCTGCGACGAGATTGGTGACTTGCAGAGGCTGGTTGCCAACGGCCGGTGTAGCAGTCGTACCCAGAGAGAATGAGAGAAACAGGGTCGCGAGAATTACCCGGCGAACCAGCCATGTCGGTAACATGATGCCAGCTCCAAGTAGCGCTATCCCCTGCGCCAGCGATAATAACCACTGACCTGACTTTGAGCCCTCGATTATGTCTCACTTGGGCGCGATATGAAGACAGACAGGCCTTTGGTGGATTTGTTGCCGCCGCAAGGCTGCGCATTGAAAGCTGCAGCATTCAGCTGGCAAGGAGACAAGCTTTGTCTCTGTCTGGAAGAAGAGGGTGCTCCCTCGCGCCGCAAGTTGGCGGCATGGAACGTGCCCGCCGAATGCATCGATACAACATCGCCCGGCACGCAGTCGGACCAGGCCGACAGTGTCGGCGCGCTTTGGGGTGTTACATTCTGGGCCGGCGGACTGGGCATCGCTTTTCTGGCTGGTGCGATTTCAATCCGGCGTGGTTCTCGTTTCATCTATCTCAAGTCCGGCCGAGTCCTTTAAGTAGGAAGCACCCTCGTGGTTCTGAGAGCAGGAACATTACACGCTGCCGAAAGTACCCGGCACACGATCGATGGTTTTATCGTTCATGACGGCATCTATCCGCCGTCGTTGACGATCAAACGCCACGACCATGAGCTCGCCAGTATCTGCGTGGTACTGGCCGGTGGCTATCACGAGTCCGTCGGCCGGAAACAACGCATGGCGATACCTGGAACGGTTATCGTCCATCCGGCCGGCGAGCATCACGCAAACCGCCACGAGGCGATTCGGACGCGTATTCTGACGGTAGAGATAGGGGCGGTACGACTTGCCGAACTGAGGGACGAAGTTCGTCTTTTCGACGAATCGTGGCACCGAAAAGATGATGTTCTTGCCATGTTCGGCACTCGTGTCGGGCGTGCGATGAGGCACCCGGATGCATCATTTGCCCTGGTCGCTGAAAGCCTCATTCTTGAGCTCGTGGCGGCCGCCGGTCGCGTCCAGCGTGCGGAACGTCATAAAGCACCCTGGCTGACCCGGGTGCGTGATTGTCTGGAAGAAAACGCGGCCTGCACTCCGTCGATGAGCCAGCTCGCCGCCGTTGCAGGTGTACACCCGGTACACATTGCGCGGACTTTCAAAGAGGCATTTGGATGCAGCGTCGGGACCTATGCGCGCCGCCTGCAGGTCGCGCAAGCCGTGGCGTTGTTGCAAGCTGGCCGTGAGAGCCTTTCGGCCATCGCCGATCAAGCCGGCTTTGCGGACCAGAGCCACATGACCCGAACCGTGCACGCCCAGACGGGCCTGACGCCCGGATCATGGCGTCGTCACGATACGCAGCCGGCGAATGTTTCTTTCGTTCAAGACATCGGCGAGCCGAGCACGTAGTTTTACCGGTCATGGCATATACCCAGACCAGATCCCTTTCGTTATTGATGGCGGCAACGCTTGTTCTCTCGCCCGTTCTTGTGGCTGCACAGGAACAGGCCCATGAATCGGCCGATGCCGCCGCGATATTGACGGCCATGCGTCAGGCATCCGGCGGGGACCCATGGAAGGATGTCCACTCGCTTCATACGACCATGAGCATGCGCGCGGGCGGCCAGGTCGTTCGCGCCGAGCAATGGGAGGATGTGGCGACAGGTCGCTACGTGGACCGTTATGTTCGATCCAATTTTACCTCGCAGGAGGGATTTGACGGGGTGACTCCGTGGCGGCAAGGCCGCAGCGGAATCTCCTACACCCTTGGTGATGTCGATGCCGCACTGGTCGCTGCGGACGAAGCATTTCGTGTTGCCCGCGGATGGTGGTTCCCTGATCGCCACCCCGCGACCGTCAGCGCCGTCGGTGTGCATCAGGAAAATGGACGAAGCTTCGATGTAGTGGACATTACGCCCGAGGGTGGCCGGATGTTCGAAGCCTGGATTGATCGGGCGACGCATCTGCTTGCCCGTACGGATGAGCAACAGGCCGAAGACCGCGTTGTAACTACGTATTCGGACTACCGCCGCGTACAGGGCATCATGCTGCCTTTCGTGATCAGGTCAGGCGATGGTGTCGATGCTTCATCAGACGATGTGGCAACCGTCCAATCTATCGAAGTGAATTCCAACATCCCGGACAGTCTGTATTCGCTGCCAGATCTGTCTCCGTCCGACATCGCGCTGCCACTGCATCAGGACAGTGTGGAGGTTCCTTTTCGCCTGACTGCGGACAACCGCATTCTTGTCCCTCTGACAGTCGACGGTCGCGCCACCTACGATGCGGAATTCGACAGTGGCGGTGGCCTGATACTGCAGCCCGGTGCGGTCGCTGCGTTGAACCTCGATGTGGTTGGCCACGCCCAATCCAAGGGTGGTGGGGAGGGCGCAGGCCCCGTTTCAACCAATGGACGTGCAGAAAAAATAGCACTCGGTGGCGCCGTGATCAGTAACGTAGCTTTCAAAAGCATGGCCTTTGACCCGGGCGACCCCGACAAGGCGCTGGTTGGCCTGGAGGTATTGCAACGCTTCGTGGTCCGGTTCGATTTTGATCGACGGGTAATGACGCTGACCCGACCCGATGCTTTCAACTATAGCGGCAACGGCGCCGTGATTCCGTTTCATTTCCAGGATAACCAGCCTGAGATCAGCGGATCCATCGACGGAATCGCGGGGCTATTCGCCATTGATACCGGCGATAACGGCTCGCTGCTGCTGATAGCGCCTTTTGCCCGGCGATATGGTTTGGTGGAGCGTTACCACGCCGACCTGCCTTATGCAGGGCGGGCCGTCGGCGCCACGCATGGCGTTTGGGCACGCAAGCGGGTGGAGACGGTCTCCTTCGATGGCGCCGACGGTCGAGCGGCGATCCTCGTCCACCAACCGATCACGCGGATCTCACTTCAGCAATCGGGTTTCGATGCCAACCGCAACGTGTCTGCCAACATCGGACTGGGCATTCTCAAGCAATTCAACCTGACCTTCGATTACGCCCGCAAGCGGATCATCCTCGAGGCCAATCAGCTCTATGGCCAGAAGGACGTCTTTAACCGGGCTGGCCTTCGCTTGCAGCGCAAAGGCGATAGCTGGTCCGTGATCGCTGTCTACCCCGGCAGCCCGGCCGCCCAAGCGGGCATCGAGACGGGCGAGGCGGTGTCTCGTATCGACGGCCAGGACACGCTGACCCGTGAGCAACTCTCGAGCAAGCTGATCGGCGCGGTAGGAACCCAGCTGATCTTACAGATGGCCACGCCGAACAAAGCACGCTCGGTGACGTTAACCCTGCGAGATATTCTCTGAGCAGGGCAACCGATGTCGGTCATGAGGCAACAAGGCGCAGAAGGCCGCTGATCCTTATGTAGTCATATTTAATGTAGTCATATTTAGATCGGCTTGAAATGAAAGCCTCTATTTGCACAGCGCTCCGCTCATTAATTCACGTCATTTCCACGATTATCGAGCGGTCGGCACGCCGCCTATATGGCGCATCTGTGCCGCAGGACAGCCCGCAAGGCGACCAGGTCACGCCCGCTATATCCCTGCGGCAAGTATGTGGCGCGGTTCAATGCCTACCATAGGCTGGTCTTTCGCTATAAGCGGTTTGACTTAGAGGATCAATAATCGACGATCCCATGCCGCCTGGACAAGCAGGTCAGGAACGATTAATCGCCTTGCACGCTATTTTTCCGCCCATTTTGCGAATGCCTCCGTTATTCGTCGACATAAAAAGAACACGGCGTGCAAGAGATTAAAGATTTGAAAGTCACCGCAATATCATTTGCGGCATATTCAGCGCGACTTCCATCACGGTTCCTCGTAGGAATGTGCCTACGCCGTTGAGCCAATTGTTTCGCGCGTCAATGAGCGTAGCGTGACGGCCTGCAAGCTTCACTGTCCATTCCATTGATTGAGTGCCGTCCAATCAATCGACCGATGGCCTCGACGCGGGGCAGGTTCATCTGTCGCGCCGCTGCGTGGCGTTGAACCCGTTATTGGGGAAATTAAGTCATCGAATAGCAGCAGTAATGAAGCCGAACAAGGCTCGCTGGCGGCTGCCTCGCGGCTGGCTGCCCATGCATAACGGTGGGCTGGTGAACTGAATCGGCTTGATTAAACACATCGAGCGTCGTCAATACGAATCGCAACGCGACAACGACCTCACGATTGCACCACAGGCAACTGAATATCCAACCATCAAGGGAAAGGAGCGCTCCATGGACACCGCAAAGTATGCCGCGCAGTTAGCTTATAGCTATCGCCGCCAGTCGGCCGTCATGGCCAATATCGAACAGTCCTCGGCCAGTGCCGCAGATACCGCGGCGCTCGCCAAGATCGACGCGTTGCTCGTCATGGCTTCCAACGCCTACAACGAACGCCGTTACACCGATGCGGTCGGTAACTACAACGATGCGCGTCAGCTGTTGTGGGCGCAGCTGTTCCCGTTGACCTTCCTCGACGAAACGCTTGCCTGGAAGACCGATCTCAAACGCACATTGATGTCGTATGCAGCCGAATGGCTGAATGTGCTGCCCGTCGAGCAGGCCACGGCAGGCGTGCGTCCGCGCGAACTGGTGAGCATCAACGAGCCCATCTACGGCTTGTTGAGTTCGGTGACCGACGCCAAGGGTACGGCAGCCCTTGCGGACTACGAACTTGCCCAGACGCTCAAGGCGAACGGCAACGTGCGGTCCGCCACGTTCTTTTCGGATCGCGCCAAGGCGGAAGCGCCGGACCTGATCGCCAAACTGTCCGGGCTCACTACCGCGCCTTCCGCAGGCTCTGTGACAACGCCGACCCGCCTGCAGGTCGCCGCCGTTCCGGCAAGCATAAGAAGCGTTGAGGTCGGCGCCGCGGCAGCCGTGAGCACCGTGACGCCATTGGCGGTCGAGCGCAACGTAAACATGTCACTCAATGCCGCGCTTGCTCCCGTGGTGGTTCCACCCCAGCTGACGGCACAACAGCGGTCCTACGCGGTGCGGGTCAACGGGAATGCCCAGACCATCCAATGGGTGGAAGGGCAGGCAGCGCCGGTAGACCAGATCGTCAGCAAGGTATACGAAGCACGCAAGTCGGCAGTGAGCCTGCCGGACATACTCATCAAACCGCAAACCGCAGCCGACGTCTCGGTCGCACTTGCCCACGCGTGGTATTACGAGACAGCACTGGGCCTGGCCGAGTGTTATCAGGCGATGGGCAATTACTCGCAGGCCGAAACCTGGTATCTGCGCGCAGCGAGCTACGAGTACATCAATCCCACGATCGAAGCGCCGTACGTCTGGTCCCATCTCGCGCAGCTCTATCTGGATTGGGGTAACTCATTCTTTCGCGATGGCGACGCACAGACGGCACTACCGCTCTACGAGAACGTACTCAAAGCCGACTACACGGCGCCGACCACTCAGCTTTACACCATCGCCGGGCTCAAGCCGGCCGCCGATGCCGCACGCACGCTGATCGGGTCGCTGGCCAATCCGATCGCCGTCGACGTCAACCCGGCGATAGCGGCCGTCATACTCGATATCCAGGCACAGCTCGCCAAGATCAGCGGCGGCCTCGACTTCTGGGGACATTGGGCACAGAACATCCCGATCTGGACGTTCGACTACCTGCAGTCGGTAGCGGTCAACTTCTGCCAGCTTGCCATTGGTGCGGAGCGGGATTCCATGACGTTCTGGGAGAAGGCCGATCAAGGCCAACTGACCCGTCTTCAGCTGACCCAGAACATCGGTTTGTCCAAAGCCGAACTCAATGCCGCCAACCAGCAGGTGGCAGCAGCGCAAGCCGAAGCCACCGCCTATGCGGCAGCACAGAATGTCGCCGCGATGCGTGCCATGGATGCGGCGGCCAATGCAGCCGAGTACACCGCAAAGTCAGGCCAGTGGGTGATGCACCAGGCCCTCCAGACACAGCTCAGCGGCGGCGAAGACGGCGATGCCAGCCAGCTCAACAACTACGCCGACCAGATGATGAGCGGCTCGTACTCGCTATCCGATGACCGCGGCACGCTGGCAGGCGCTGAAGCGCTTACCGCAGCACGTCTCCAGCAGGGATACGAAATCGACACCATGAATCGGCAGGCGAGCGAACTGAATGCGTCCGTCGTACAGGCAGCGCAAGAGGTCAAGGCGGCCAATGCGCGTACCGCGGCCGCACAAGCAAGTGCATACGCCGCTGCCGTCCGAGTCAATCAAACGCAGCAACTGCTTGCCGCCTTCGATCAGCAGCGTTTCACGCCGGACGTGTGGAATGCCTTGGGCAATCGAATGAGCCAGCTGTCGGACCGCTATCTGATGTGGGCGCTGGAAGTGGCCAAGCGCATGCAGCAGGCATACAACTTCGAGAATGACGTCGACCTGAGCATCATTCGTCCGGATTATGCGTCCAGCGAAGTGCATGGCCTTCTCGCATCCGATGCGCTGATGTCCGACATCCAGTCCTTCACCTACGACCTCGTCACCTCAACCGCGCCCAAGGCGCAGCCGCTCAAGCAGACGATTTCATTGGCGCAGCGCTATCCATTCTTGTTCGAAACACAGTTGCGCGCGACCGGCACGATGGATTTCCAAACCGATCTGGACGACTTCGATTCGGTTTACCCAGGCACCTATGCTGGACGCATCGAGCATATCGAGGTCGCCGTGGACGGCATTATTCCGGCGCGCGGCTTGAGTGGTTCGTTGACCAACGCCGGCATCTCCCATTTCCGCACACCGTTCGCGTCAGGGGCGACGGTCAAACACCGTGTGCAGAATCGCGAGACGCAGATCATCTCCGATTTCGACGTGCGTGCCGACGCGCTGGTGGACAAGCCCGATGCGCGCCAGATGGGTATCTTCGAAGGAGCAGGGCTTGCCTCGACGTGGACCTTGTCGTTACCGCCGGAAGTCAACGAGATCGACTACAACACCATCGTCGATGTTCGGCTCACTATCACCTACCGCGCCAAATACGATCCCGACCTTCGCACTTCGGTGCTGACGGAACTGGCCAGTCGGCCGAACATCAATCAGCGACAGCGGCCGTTCCCGCTGCGCTGGGTATTCGCCGATGCATTCTTTGCGTTCTATGGCAGCGGCGTGCTGTCGTTCTCGCTGGGCACGGACGATTTTTCGGCCACCGAAACCCAGCCGAAGCTTACGGATCTGAGCCTCGTCGTGGCAGCCACGCCGCATTCGCGGGTCAACGGCATCAAGCTCAGGGTGAGCGCGCCCGGTTCCGCACCGGTGACCGTGACCACCGCAGCCGATGGCACGATCCAGGCGACCGACCTTGGCAGCATCGTCAGTAGCCAGTCGGCGATCGGCGATTACCGCATCGAGCTCCACGCGGAGGACAACCCATCCTGGGTCGTCGACGGCAAGCTCGTTCTCGATGCGATCGACAATATCGCGTTGGTCGTCGGTTACTCCTTCACTCCACGCGGCTGAAGGAGTACATCATGAGCCTCGACATCGGCTTCTCCAGCCAGGTCCCGTCGCTGCCTTCGGGTGGCGGCCTTGGCGGCCTCGGCGAAACGTTCACCCCGGATCTTTCCACCGGAACCGGAACGCTCGCGGTCCCGCTCGACTTGCCCAATGGACCCAATGACTCCAGTCCCAAGCTGTCGTTGCGCTACGACTCCGGCAGTCCCAACGGCCCTTACGGCCTCGGGTGGACGATCCCCTTGCCGCGCCTTGTGCGCAGCACGATGGTGGGGCGGCCGCGTTACGAGGACAGCGACACCTTGGTGCTCGAAGGCTCCGGGCCTTTGGTGCGCATGCCGGACGGTAGTCTGCGGCCCCAGGTCGAGACGGGCGAATGGTTCATCACCGAGGAAGGTGCCGGCTTTGTCGCCACGGATCGCGCGGGTATCCGCTTCCATCTAGGCACCACCGACGACTCGCGCATCGTCGGTGCCGGCGGCGGCACATGGGCCTGGTTGCTGCATGCCATCGAAGACAATCTGGGTGTGCTCACCACGTTCACCTGGCGGGCAGCCGATGCTCAGCGTTATCTCGACAACATCGCGTGGGGGCCGTTCGAGTTGCGCTTCGGTTATGAGACGCGGCCGGACGCGCTTCGTTGGGGGCGTGGCGGCTTTGTGCTGCCGACGAATGAGCGCTGCGTGTCGATGGAGCTGCATATACCCGTGCAGACTTTCTCGCTGGTGCGTCGCTGGGATCTGAAATACGAGCAGTCGCCGCTCAACGGCCAGTCGCAGCTGGCAGCGATCGACCTTACCGGTTTCATGCCCGATGGATCGAGCCTCGTGGCGCCGACCCTGACACTGGGCTATAGCCAGCCAGCAGCGCCGACGGTCAAGCGCATCGATCCGACCGACACCCGCAGCGCGCCACCCGGCCTGAGTTCGGACAATCGCGTCGAACTCGTCGACTGGACCGGCACCGGTACGGCCGATGTCATCGAATTCTCGGCCGGCGGCACTGCGCGCGTCTGGCCGAACCAGGCCGGCTCGTGGGGACGACCGCAGGGCGCGGGCACGATCGCCGCGCTGGCAGGCATGCAATCGCGCTCGGGCATCGTCGACATCGACGGTGACGGCATGGCCGACATCATTCGGATCGACATGCCGCTGGCCCGGTACCAGCCGCGCACCGCGACGGGTCTGGCCACTCCCGTTGCGCTCTCGCGCGCGCCGTCCGTTGCGCCGGGCGCTGCTGTCGCGAGACTGGCCGACTTCGACGGTGACGGCCGCGTGGATCTGCTGTGGTCGATCAGGGATTCACTAGTGCTGGCTGGGCGCACCGAGGCAGGGGATTGGCAGGAGGTGCCCGATGTTGTCGCGGCGACTCCTGGCGGCCCGCCGACCGACCTTTCCGATCCGCGCGTCTACTGCGCCGACATGACCGGCGATGGTACGCCGGACGTCGTCCGTGTCGACGGTTCGGGCGTGAGCTATTGGCCGTATCTCGGCTATGGCGTCTTCGGCGAACGTATCGTCATGGCCAACGCACCCACCTTGCCGTTCGACTGCGATCCTACGAGTGTGTTCGTGGTCGACATCGACGGCGACGGATGCGCGGACGTCATCCATGTGGATGGCGGCACGGTGACTTGGTGGCCCAATCGGACCGGCTGCGCATTCGAGTCGCCGCGTGTCGTATCGCATCTCCCCACCGGCGCCATGCGTTCCATCCGCATCGCCGACGTACTTGGCCGTGGCACGCCTTCGATCTGCTGGACGGCGACCACCACTTCCGGGCGCGGGCGCTGGTTCGCACTCGATCTGCTCGGCGTGCAGCCGACCTCGTTGCTGTCGCAGGTCGACAACGGCAGTGGTCGCATCACCACCATCGCATGGTCGACTTCCGCGCTGGAAGCGGAGCGCGACCGAGCGGCGGGCACACCCTGGCCGACACGGTTGCCGGTGGTGTTGCCAGTCGTCTCGGCGGTCACGATCACGGATACCACCACCGGTCCTGTCAGTATCAGTCGCTACGCCTATCACGATGGTCGCTACGATGGCGTGCTGCGCGAAGTCTGCGGGTTCGGGCGCGTCACCACCGAAGAACTTGGCGACGCCCATATTGGCTCCCTGATCACGACGCAGTGGTTCAATGTCGGCCTGACAGAACAGGGTGCGGAACCGGCAAGCTACGACGAGCGCATTCGAGCTCGCGCCGTACGAGGTCGCCTCGTGCGTCAGGATCGCACGGCGACAGATGGATATCTGTTCGATCGCATGGAGCAGCAATGGCGCGTCGATGACGGCACCGATGGTCTCACCATCACGCCGCGTCTGGTGAGCACCTCCAAATCGATGTTCGAAGGCCAGCCGACGCCGGTCAGCCGCATCGTGACGGAGCAGCTGGCCTGGGATGCCAATGGCAACGTCATCCAGGGCCGCGAGCGCGGTTACCTGGGCAGCGCAGCCGCGCCGACGCATGAGCTGCAGACGTCGACCGAATATGCGATCGATCCCGCTGGGCGTTTTCGCCAGTCCGTTTCGCGCGTAGTGCAACACGATGGCATCACCGGAGCGCTCATCAGCGATATGCGCACCTGCTATGACGGCTTGCCCGATGGCCAGGTGGGAGCGCAGGGACTGCAAACCGAGCGTGCCGCGCTCGCGTTGACCGATGACGCCGTAACGACGGTCTACGCTGGCGATGTGCCCGATCTTGCAAAAGCAGGTTATGTGCGACGCGATGGTGACGATGGATGGTGGATCGAACTCGGTCGCTACCAGCGCACGGTTGCCGCTGGTGTCCTGTCGGGCACAGTGACAGGCCCGTTGGGCGGCAAGACGACATTGGAGTTCGATTCGACCCAGTGTTATCCGATTCATTTCACCGATGCCGTCGGCAACGAACTGCATGCCGAATTCGATCTGCGCAGCTACCAGGCAACGGCCGTGATCGACCCGTCGGGGTCGCGTAGCGAGGCCGCTTTCGATGCGCTTGCCCGGCTTGTGCAGATGGTCGAACCCGGCGATTCGGCGGCCGAGCCAACGCGATCGATGTCTTACGATGCCTCGGCGCTGCCGATCGCAGTGAGCGCGTCGCTGGCGACGAAGGCTGGCGCGGCACGGCGGATCGAGCGCCAGTTCGTCGACGGCGGCGGACGCGTTATCGAGCAGCGCATCACCGACGAGCTGGGCGAGATCGTCACCACGAGCACGACATTCGGTTTGCGCGGCGTTCCGGTCTGCGCGTATCAACCGTTCCGGCCGCTCTCCGCAGCGTACTCGGTACCTTTGGATACGCTACCGCATACCACGCTGACTTACGATGCGCTCGGGCGTGCACTCACTACAGTGCGGCCGGACGGCGCCATTACCACGGTGACATACCTGCCAGGCGCCGTAGAGGAGCGTGACGCGGAACAGAGTCGTACCGATGCAGGAGCGACCCATGCCGCGGGCTTTACACGTCGGTTCCTGGATGCCACCGGTAAAATCGTTCGCATTGAACAGGGTGTCGGTGCCGCGACTGTCGCGGTGACCGATCGATACGACATCAAGGGGGCGCTGGTCGAACACGTCGACGCCAACGGCGGTGCGACGACCTTCGTTCGCGACCTGCTTGGACGACCAATCAAGGTCGTCCGGCCAGAGTCCACCCAGGTGCTCGTGGTGGATCCCGCCGGCAACGTGCTCGAAACCCGCAACGGCAGCGCGAAGGTATTTCGCAGTTATGACCTCGCCAACCGCCCGGTGGACGTGCGACACGATTCGATCAGCTCGGCACCGGTCGCACAATTTATCTACCACGACAGCGGAGCACCGGCTCCCGCGGACGCCGGCGCCCACACCACTGGCGGGCGTCTTGTGCGCGTGGACGATGCGGGCGGCACGACCATTCTCGACTACGACGAGCGCGGGCGTATTGCACGCAAGGACATGCGGCCCACTGACGCACCAGCCATGGTGCTGACCTTGGCATACCGCTCCGATGAGTTGCTCGACCAGATCGGCTATCCGGGCGGTCGTACCGTTTCTTATGGCTATGACCAGGCGGGCAGGGTGACGTCGGTCAGCGGCATCATCGATTCGATTTCCTACGACATCTCGGCACGGCGAGCCAAGCTGCGATACACCAACGGCGTCGAACAGAACGACGTCTACGACGCACTGACCGGGTGGCGGACATCATCGGCATTGACCGGACCGGGCGGCGTGCTGCGTCAGGTGACCTACACGCATGACCGCGTCGGCAATGTGACTGCATTGACCAGCCCCGATCCTGCGTTGACGTGGTCCTACCAATACGATGATGCCTATCGTCTTGTGTCCGCGACAGGCGCTAACGGCATCAGCAATTACGCCTACGACGAGGCCTTCAACCTGATCTCGCGGACCGGTGCCGGCAATTATGTCTATGGCCAGAACGGCGCTCCGGCAAGCTGTGTCACGAGTGTCGGCGCCGACAGCTACACCTGGGACGATCGCGGCCATCTGGCAACCGCTCCCTGGGGATCGCACACCGTCGATGCCGAGGGACGCCTGCGCGTCATCGCGTTGAGCGGTGGCGGTTCGGAGGAGATGACCTATGGCGCGGGCGGTGCACTCGTCCGTCGCATCACATCCGACGGACATGCCGTCACCCGCGATGTCATAAGCCCGGACCGGCTCATCCGCATCGAGAACGGAAACATCGTCCTGCAAATGAGTGACGGCGATCGCATCGTGGCGCGCGAGCAGAACGGGCAGGTCACCTGGTTGCACTATGACCATCTCGGCTCACTCGTACTGATGACGGATGCTAGTGGTGCAGACGTGCTGCGGCTGACGTACGACCCATACGGGCAGATACTCACTCGCGCCGGAACCGGCGTGGCGCCGCAGGGGTTTGGCACAGGCGAAGACATGGATCACGGCCTGGTGCTGCTTGGTGCGCGGTGGTATTCGCCACGCCTGGGTCGATTCATTTCGCCAGACCCTGTGGTGGGCGACCCCAACGACCCCGCGGCGTGGAGTGCATACGCTTATTGCCGCTGCAACCCGACGAGTTACGTGGATCCTTCCGGCCGCAATTTCTGGAAGATCTTCGGCGCTGTGCTTGCAACCATCGCCATCATCGCAGTCGCCACCATCGTTACCGTGTGTACGTTCGGCGCCGCCGGACCAGGAGCCGTCGCGCTTGCCGTCGGCGGTGTCAGCCTCACTTGGGGAGCCGTGTTTGCGGCGACCGTCGTAGGCATCGTCGCGGGTGGCGTCATTGGCGGCATCGCAGCGGCGCGTGCCGGTGGCGATGCGGGCGACATTTTCCTTGGCATCGTGACCGGCGGTGCAGTCGGCGGCTGGGCTGCGTTTGGTGCAGCCTTCGCTGGCGTCGCCGTGGCAGGTGCGCTTGGGTTGACGGGTGGCACCGTCGCTTGCGGCGCGGTGGTGGGTGGCGTTGCCGGAACTATCAACGGTGCGGCGATGGGCTTTTCTTCGGGCTTTGCCGGCGGCCGCAACAACGGACTGAAGGACATCATGCTCAAGGTGCTTGTCGGTGCAGTAACCGGACTCGCGCTCGGCGCGGCGCTCGGGGCACTCAGCGGTGTCGTCGCACCCAAGGACAGCCTGGGCAGTGCAGCCAACAAGGCCTTGCAACCCGATCCTCCGCCGCCGGGCAGCTCCATTCCCGGTGCGCCGCCAGCGACTTCGTTGACAGGCCCGGCGCCGACCGCAAACAGCTTTGGCGGCGCGATGAGCCAGATTGGTCCCGCTGCCGGCGGTCGAGCCGCGGGTGTGGTACTTCCTTATGTTGCCGCGGCGCTTGCACCCGCAGCCGGCAACGGCTTCGTATGGGCGATCCTCGTCGACGGCGGCTCCGCGGCCTTATCCGAAGAGTTCGACGATCTGCAGAAATATATCCAGACGCACAACGTCAACTTGGGGCCGTTTGACTTCATCAAGTCTGACTACTAGTGCGATGTTTACTGGAATGACTTGATTTCCACTCGTGGCCGAATCCAGGTGAGGAGGCCACGATGGAAGGACGCGGGTGATTAGCAGGATGTCAGCGTGTCGTGGCACCAAGTTCAGTAGTGCATTCGTAAACGATCATGCCCCGATCCGGGCGCGCACCCTTAAGCGGTGGCGGTTGACTATCTACCTACCAGTTGGTAGAGTTTTTGTGGATGAACGGCGACCGGCAGATCCGGCTACGTAATTCTTTTACGCATATGGACCAACATGGGCGGCCTCTGCCCGGGCACCTTTCCATGACCTATGAGTCTTCCGACTAGTAGGTAAGTATCAAGATATCCAACACCGCGACTCTGTCGCACAGGAGATTCGAATGCACCTGCCCACCCGCTCCAGGCTGTTTACTCTTTGCGCCACCACCGCACTACTTGTTGTCAGTGCCTCGTCGATACTGGCCGCCGATGTCACCGATAAGGTGCGTGTGCGCGGCACCGTCATCTCCCTGGACGGAGACCAACTCCAAGTGAAGTCTCGCGACGGCGGACCCGTGACCGTAAAGCTTAAAGACGGCTGGAAGCTATCGAGCGTCGCGAAGGCAAATGTCAGCGACATCAAGACCGGCGACTACGTGGGCATCGCGTCCCTGCCCAAATCGGAAGGTGGCGACGGCGCTCTGGAAGTGCTGATTTTGCCGCCTCAGCTGAAGGGCCTCGGGGAAGGAAGCTACAGCTGGGACTTGAAGCCCCACAGCACGATGACTAACGCGACTGTAGCCGATGCCGTCAAGTCGGTAGACGGCAGTACTGTCACGGTCAACTACCAGGGCCAGGACAAGAAGATTTCGGTGCGCGACGGTACGCCGGTCGTTACGCTGGCTCCGGCCACGACGGCTGACGTCAAGCCCGGCGCAGTCGTTTTCATCCCCGCCGAGAAGGGTGCTGACGGCAGCTTGGTCGCCAACCAGGTGATCGTGGGCAAGAACGGCGTCGTTCCCCCGATGTGATCCATCAATGCTGACCAGCCCAAAGGGCTGGTCAGCGAGGAGTTCCCGGATGATCACCATTCGACGGCATTCGCTCACGGTACGCCTCACCCATTGGCTCAACGCGGTGTGCCTCACATTTCTGCTGTTGAGCGGATTGCAGATCTTCAATGCGCATTCGCGCCTGTATTGGGGCAAGTACGGAGCAGACGCGGACCATGCTTTCTTCGCCATCGGCAGCGAGCCGAGCGGCGATGCGCTCAAGGGCTTTCTTCAAGTCGGTCAGCTACGTATCGAAACCACCGGTATTCTGGGCGTCTCCCAGGAAGACGGCGTCGCTACCGCCCGGGCTTTTCCGACCTGGCTCACCATTCCGTCGTATCACGACCTGGGCGCCGGACGACGTTGGCATTTTTCCTTCGCGTGGCTGCTGGTGTTGAATGGCCTGATCTATCTGGTGCACGGATTCTGGCGTGGCCATTTTCGCCGCGACCTGGTGCCGAGCGGCGAGCAGTTAGCGCCCCGACATTTGTGGCGAGAAGTGCTCGATCATGCGCGTCTGCGCTTTGCGCACGGGGAAGAGGCACGACGTTACAACGCATTGCAAAAGTTAAGCTATCTAGTCGTGGTGTTCGGACTGCTGCCGCTGATGGTGCTGACCGGGCTGACCATGTCGCCTGGCATCGATGCAGCGTTTCCGTTCCTGCCCGATCTGTTCGGTGGCCGTCCCTCCGCCCGCGCGCTGCACTTCATCACCGCGTCGTTGCTGGTGTTGTTCGTCGTAGTACACGTAGTGATGGTCATAGTGTCCGGACTGTGGAACAACCTGCGGTCGATGATCACTGGCCGCTACGTCATGACGGACGAAGGAGCCCAATCATGACTATGGACTCCTCCCGTCGCCGGTTTTTGAGAGGTCTGGCTGCAGGGGCAGGGGCGGTCGCTCTTGTCGGTTGCGATCGGCTTTCGCAGAACACCCCTATGGACGCACTGCTGCGCAACACTGAGAAGCTGACGATGGGCGCCCAGCGAGCCCTGCTCGGTCGCCATGAACTTGCAAGAGAGTTCACCGAAGCCGACCTCTCGCCGGTTTTTCGCGCCAATGGCACTCAAATGCCAGACTCCGACGAGTATGCCCATCTTCTTGAGCGTGAGTTTGTCGATTGGCGCTTGCAGGTGGGCGGTCTGGTGCAGCGTCCTCAACGCCTGTCCCTTGCCGACCTGAAACGTTTTCCCTCTCGCACTCAGATCACGCGTCACGATTGCGTCGAGGGGTGGAGTGCCATCGGAAAATGGCAGGGAGTGCCCCTGGCACTCATCCTCGACGCCGCGGGCCTCAAGCCCGGCGCCCGCTATGTCGTGTTTCATTGCGCCGACGAACTGGAACAGACCCTCGATGGCAGCGGCCGCTACTACGAAAGTATCGACCTTCTCGATGCCTACCACCCGCAAACTATTCTGGCCTATGGCATGAACGGCAAGGATCTTCCTGTCGCTCACGGCGCACCACTACGCCTTCGCGTTGAGCGGCAACTGGGCTACAAGCACGCGAAGTATCTGATGCGGATCGAGGTAGTCGATACCTTCGGCGCGGTCTTCGGAGGCAAGGGCGGATTCTGGGAGGATCGAGGTTATGAGTGGTACGCCGGTATCTGATCGCCGGGTGCCGATATCAGACCGAAGCGCTGCCCCGACTCGGGGCCAGCTGCCTTATAGCTGCGCTCGCCCATGGGTTAAGGCATGGACCTCGACCGTTTCGTCGAGCAGTACCCGCGCCTGCATCTCCGAGAATCGGGGACGGAGGCGATTAAATCCTCCTAACTGCACTCGTCCCCACAAGCACCTTATGCTCCTGAATTGTAGCGTTGCCAATCCAATCGGCGACGCAGCAAGGCCTCGAAGTCACTGAGGCGACAGACCTCCGATCCCTTCATCTTGCACGCATCGATGACTAGCCTCTGTATGACGGGTGGTTGCTTATGCGACAACGGGGTCAACTGGCGAAGTTGCTCCAACGTCTGTGCCTGGTAGAACGAGCGAACATAACGCTCGCCGGTAGCCGGATCACGCAGCACCTCCAGCCCGAAGGCGCCGCCGGGCGGTGGATCGTCATATCCATAACCGTCGATCTGGAAATGCACGCCGAGCAAGCTGGTGAGTGCGGCTATGTTGTTATCGCTGGCCACCATCAGGTTCAGGCGAGGGCCATCGGTGCGGGCAAGCATAGCTAGCACGTGCCGCCCCATCGGACCGGCAATACGGCGGGCCATGTAATCCGGGCGGGCATAGATGTCAAACAGCAGCGCATGCAGTCGGGATATCTCGGCAATCCGTTCGCGCGTGGCTCGCCCCCAACCGACCTGATTCAGCGGCATGCCTTCGGCATACTGCAGAAGAAGCACCTGCGCGGTGCCTGAGGTGATGGCGATGGTCCCTTTAAGACTCATGCTTCGGCCGTCATTGCCAGGGGTTAGCGATGACGGCGTTGCGGCGATATCGCAGCCCGCAACACGGCAATCCAGAATCGATTCCATAGACCGGATCGCTTCGCGATAAGGTGCCGCCAGCTTCGCCGGACCTCCGGTCTGCGCGATCACCTCGCGTACCGCGTCCCTGGCGTCGAAAGGCACAGCATGAGCCTCAATCGGATGGAACAGCGGGTCCTCGCTGCCCATCGGCTGATGGCCTACCGGCAGGTGACAGTTCGGCGCCAAGCCTTCTGCCAGTGCCTGGCCACTGGCAATAGTGCGTTGTTCGGTATTGGTCCAGATCGAAACGCTGCCCTCTGTCGGACAGCCGGTATCTGGCAATAGCCGCAGCGCGCTGTATCGCTCACGGTCGTAGATCCCGAGCAGACGCATGCCTTCGCGCCCGTGCGGGGTCAGAACGCTTGCCGGCGTAGACCAGGTCGGCCATGGCTGACGCGCAAGTTCCATAGCGCCAATCTCGCCCACAAGTGGCGCGCGCACACCGTGGCGGAACAGCATGATCACTTGTTCGACACGCCATGTATCGGGATGGGATGGCGTAGCGCTGTCAGCTTTAGCGGCAATAGCAAGAACACAGGTGGCCAGTAAACCGGCAAGTCGATAGTGCATTCGGGAGCTACTCATCGCGAAATCGCATGGGCCCGCGCCTGGACGTTCCGGAGCGTGAGCTCCGGAACGTCCGACCGGCAAGGTTCTGGTTTAGAACGCATACTTTGCTGTCAGCAATGTCGTGGTCCCTGCATCGACGATGTCGGAGATGGCCCGGCTATTTTTGCCCACGTGCGACCAGAAGGATTCGTTGTTGGTCAGGTTGGCGACCGACAGATCCAGGCGCAGCCCGTTGTGGAAGTCATAGCCCAGATGCAGGTCGACGCGGGTGACCGGACGGATCCACAGATCATCCGCCGTGGTGCCCTGGTTCAAGTAGTCGTAGGTGGAAATGTAAGAGCTCGAGTAGTGCCAGCTGAGGTTCGCGGAGAAGCCGCTTTTCTCGTAGAACAGCTCGGCATTGGCCATGGTGTCGGGTGCGTTCTGGATGCGCTCGTTTTCGAATCCCTTCATGCCGAGATCCACCGACGTCCGCTGCTTCGTCATGTTGAAGCCCACTCCGACACCATCCAGCGGCGCGGGCATATCCTGGAGTTTCTGGCGTACCGAAACTTCCAGTCCGTAGACCTTGCCGTCGCCGCCGTTATTGGGCTTGATATATTTCACCGAAGACAGATCGCTTTCACTCGGATTGACGCTGTTGGTGCCGCTCTCGTAGATATAATTGGAAAGCGCCTTGTAGAAGCCCGATACCATGGCATGGCCGCCGTGCTCGCTCTGCCACTCGCCAGAGAAGTCGACGTTGAGGGATTTGATTGGCTTCAGGTCAGGATTGCCTTCGGTGATCGAAACGACGCCGTCGGACACGCTGTAGTTGGAACTGCCACCGAGCTGGACCAGGGCTGGACGGGTGTAGCTTTCCCAGATCGACCCGCGATAAACCGCGTCGGAATCTTGCGGACGGTAATTCAGGAAAATGCTCGGTAACGGAACGTTGTACGTCGTGCGGTTGTTGCTGAAATAACCGGGAAGTTCATTGCCCTGGCTGTCCTTGGGCATCACCCAGTAAGTGTTCTGGATGCTGGTGTGCTCAAAACGGAAGCCGGGAATGATCTCCAGCCCACCCACCTGAAACGTAGCCTTGGCATAGGCGGCACTGACCGCTTCGGTACCGCGCATCGTGTCGCAGTTGTAATTATTGACGTAGAGGCTGCCGCACGTGTCGAAGGCGCTGGCGGTGAGCTGCTGCTGGATCAGGTTCTTCAGGCCGTTGTTGCTGAGCTGCACCGTGGACCAGTTGTATTGGCCCGGATATACGGAAGAGTAAGTACCGTCGATCAAGCCAAGGCTGTCGAACGGCCGATGATCGGTGTATTTGGCCGTGGTCCAGTCGCGGCTGGTGAATGTGCGCGAGCTATCGACATACTTCACGCCGAACTGCAGGTTGGTAAGGGCGCCATCGTCGTTGTCGTAGCGTGCGTCCAGTTTGATACCGCCCTTGGTCTGGCCGCTGTACTGTTTAGTCAACTGTCCGCTACGACGGGCATATAGAGAACCGATGTCATTGACCTGGTTAAGCATATCCGGTGTCAGCAACGGAATGGGATAACCGTTGGCCCCGTAGGTAACGAACGAGTTGGCGCCGTAGGCGAAATTACTCGTGGGGTACTGATCGTTGCGGGCGGAGATCTCGACGTGATCGGGACGGTCGTTGTCGCCGTAGCTATAGAACAGGCTTGGCGTCAGCGTCCATGCGCCGATTTTTTTCTCCGCACCGACCTGGAAGGTAGCGAGGTCGGCGATTTCAGGATTGGTTTCGTACCAGTAGCGGACAGCCACGCGATTGATCATCGGCTGATACACGCCGCTATTGCCGATCTGGCTGTAGCTCACGCTCGCCGGAACGAGTTGGGTGTAGCCCGTATCCTGTTCGGTCTTCGCATAAGCATACGTCATGCGGGCGTAGAGCAGCAGCGTCGGGTCCACCTTCCAGTCGAGCGAAACATTGCCACCATAGCGCTTGGTGGAGCCGGATGAGTAGCCGACATTCATGCCCGTACTCATCAGGTTGTTCTGCAGGTCATATCCAGGGGCAAGATCGCCAGACGCGTTGGAGCGGGCAAAGGCCCATGACCCGTCGTTGAGCGCCGCCGATGCGGCCGCCACTTCGCTGTTCACAAAATTTCGCTCGTCGTAGTACGCGCTAGCGTAGACGCCGAATTGCTTGTCGTCGCCAAACTTGGTCTGGAAGTCGCCGGCCAAGCCGCCACCAAGACCGTTCTTGTCGTAGTCGCGTGCGCGGCTTTCGACGCGTCCGCTGGCGGTGATGCTGCCGCTGGTCGGCGCGGTGAAATCAAATGCGGTAGGCGTACGAAAGTCGATAGTGCCGCCAATGGCATCGCCATCCATGTCCGCGGTCGATGTCTTATTGAGCACGATCGTCTGCAGACCGGAAGGCGGCAACAGGCTGAGCTGCACGCTGCGGCTGTATGGCATGCCCTGTGCGACATTGACGCCATTAATGAGGTTGACGTTGTACTCGGCATTCAAGCCGCGTACCGAAGCAAACATGCCCTCGCCACGCGCAGCGCCATCGACGCCGCCGAAGTAGGACTGTCCCGTATTGAAAACATTGACGCCACTCATTAGTCCGAGTGCTTCGGCAACGTTGTGCACCGCTGTGTACTGCAGATCGTCTGCCGAAAGCACGCTGACCGTGTTCTCTGCGTTCATCTGGATATTGCTGGCGTCGTAGCGATTCGCCGCCACGGTGATCTTGGTCAGCGTTGTCGGTGTTTCGCCAAAACTCGCCGAGACCGTCCCCTGGTCAGGCACATCGACTGTTGCCGACGATGAATTCTGAGAGGGAAGGGTGGCGATCAGTGTGTATTGCCCGTGCGGCACATTGCGCAGAGAGAACTGTCCCGAACCGTCGGTCAGTGTGTTGAAGCCCGTTCCCTTGATCGTGATTCGTACGGACGCCGCGGGTTTGCCTGATGCCGGATCCATGAATGTACCGGTGATATCCCCTGCATGGGCAGCTGTCAGCGTGCCCGCGCCCCACATGATTGACGCCAGAGAAATGGCGAGCGTTCGTTTCTTAAACTGCTTGTTACCTTGCATCAACGTGTTTCCCAGAAATGTGAAAAGTAGGCCGAGCGCGTACGTTGGCTCCGGCACATGAGTGCCGGACCAGTCAGTGATTCGTTGTTGGCGTTTTGCCCTTTTTAGCCGGACTTATATCGATCTAATTTTTTTGCATTGAAGCAGGCGCCTGTTACGAAACCGTGGCATTTACTTGCGATCTGAGTGCGCAACGTGCTGTGTGAAGCGAGTGTATGGACGGCAATGCAAAACAAGATTTCAGTCGTGGCGCGCCAAGCGTGATTCGTTTGGCAAAACAAATGTCGTGGCCTGAAATGACAGGTATCTGACCCGTAGTGCGCGCATGCGAGCATCACGGGCTGATACATCAAAACGTCGATCACATAGTTATGTGATCAATCCATTGCCGCCAACCTGTTGGGCATTGACCGAAAAATACTTGACGAAAATAAGGGCGGTCATTGCTGCACGAGGACTGTCGCACGATAGTCCTTCGTGCACACCTTCGCGCTCGCGCCGAACGTCATCGGCGACATGTATCTGCGCGCGGCGGCAAGCATCTCTCAAGCCCGTCTTCGCCCCTGAAGAGAACCTCGAATAGCCTCCTGATCGTCATTCCGGCGTAGGCCGGAATCCAGTGGCGTCATCATGAGGTTCTCGCGAAAAAGCCATGAATAGACTCGCGAAAACCGACAACCGAAGCCACTGGATCCCGGCCTTCGCCGGGATGACGATAGGAGAAACTGAGGTCATTCGAGGTTCCCTGAAGAGGCCTCTTCAGGAGCGAAGACCATATCAATACTGCGTGGAATCAGCAGGTGAATTGCCGCTTTCCCCAGCCGAGTTCACGGCCGATACGGCGTAATAGTAGGTACCGTGCCGGACCATGCTTGAATCGATATAACTGGTCCCCGTGATACCGGAAGCAATGACGGTGAACGGCCCTTGCGGAGACATCGAGCGCTTCACGTTATACGTTGCCGCCCCTGCACTGGACAGCCAATGAATCGATGCCTGCTGTCCACCAATGCCCGTTACCGTATTGAGTGGTGCGGAAGGGACTTGAACGATGCCCAGCCCATCACCATTCGTTGCGGCGACACTGCTGAAGGATGCGGAGATTCGTTCGCCGCTTACACCCGATGAGGCGATCAGGCCGTAATACATCGTGGCCGGCAGCTGCTCGTAGTAACCCGCGTCAATGGTGGCCCAGCTGGTACCGTCGGGCGAAATACTGAGATTCAACCAATGACCGAGGCGGTCTATTTTGAACCAGTATCCCTTCGTGATGGCGGAAGCCGGCAGTTGAGTGCAGCTATTGATACAACGTCCGTTGTAATAGTGCGATTGAAAGTTGACTCCGCCGCGCATCGCGTTCCAGCCATGCAGGATGGCTTGCGCGTAAACCTGATTGCCCTGATTGGACGACAGCCCGATGGCGCCATTCACCGCAGGAATGCCCTGGAGCGTGTCGCGGACGGCAATGCCGGCGATGGCGTTACCGCCGCCTGCCGGTGGAGCGTCGACCTTGGCGATGAAGCTTCCGTCGCCCTTTATCTGGGTATACGCAAAGTGCGCATCGTCCATGTGGCTCTGGCTGGCCTTCAGGTCGACGAAGACCGTGCTGCCCGCGCCGGTGACTAGCCAATTACCGGACTTGTAGGTACCCGAGCCCGGTGCGTTGACCGCGTCGCCGATGTCCACATTGGTCAGGCCGATCGAAATCGCTTTAGTGGTCGGGTAGGTATAGCCGACCGGGGTGGCCTTGCTGCTGTCAGCGACTTTTTCGAAAGAGAAACTGATGTCATCCTGATCCTCAGCGGCATACTGGGTCGCCGCGTCGAGCCATGGCGTAGACATGCCCATGCGTACCTTGTAAGCACCCCGCAGCAGATTGACGCCTGCGCGTATCTGCGTCCTGCCGTAGGGCGGGTTGGTGAAGAGCTGGGTGTAGTAATAGTCGGTGGTGCCGTAGGGGATCCACGGAGCGGCGTAACCCGTGGCGGGACTGGCGCCCAGGCGCGCGTGGTATTCGCCGACGGCAAGCAGTCGGTTGGCGTCAAAGGTATAGAGGTCGATGCCCTGGCTCCAGCTTGCTTCGGCAAGGCGCGCAAAGCAGTACCACTCATCATAGGGATGTCCACTGTCGCGCAGCGATTCGCCGACTTGCCCGCTCGACAACGTGTTGAGCATCCCTGACGGGCCGGCCTGCAGGAGATCTGCGATGGCGATGTCGTAGCTCGCCTCGTCATCGTTGAACAAGGAGAGGTAGACGGCATCCACGATCGCGTAGGCGCCTTTGTTCGATGGGCCGACCTGATTCCCGTTGCCGAGCAGGCCGGTGGCGGGATAGTAGACCTTGGTAAAATAGTTTTTGATCTCGTTCGTGTCGTTCGAGGTCCAGTCCGACCAGGTTCCTCGCAGGATGTCCGCCCCGGTCACGAACTCATGAATGTAATCCCCCATATCCAGGGCTGACTCATATCCGCCGAACACTTTGTGAGTCCTGGCCCAGGCCAGCAAGATGTCATGTGCCTTCTGGGCATATCGTCTGTCGCCTGTGTAGAACCAGAGCCTTGCCTGGTTTCCGACCGCGTGCATATCGCTTTCCCACTGGGACAAGTTGACGTTCTTGTGTGTCCCATTGAGGTTTCGATCAACCTCTTCGAACGGGCCGCGCATGGTGTACGTAAGTGACGAATGGGGATCTTGCAGCAGTACCCGATAACCGCTGTACCACGGTTCCTTATGTGCCTGGATCATGTCGCGAACATTGCTCAGGTCGCTCGTAGTCAGGGGAATCCCAGGGTGTACGAACTTCGGGGTGGGGATCTGCGGCACTGCCTGGGCGAAGACTGGTCCGGCAAGGGCGGTACACATCAGAAGGCCTGTCCCGATAAGAGACTTGCCGCTGCTCAGCATGCTCATGTTTACAACTCCGATAAGTAAGGCCAGCCGGCTAAGAAAACGCGGCACACCGACCGCTGCTGCTGGCAACTCGCTTCGAGTGTACGGATGGCACCGCAAACCAGGATTTCAGTGGTGGTGTGCTGAGCGTGATCCGTTACACAAATCACGCGCCGTGGCCTGGAATGACCGGTATCTGGCCTATGGCAGGCAGAGCTGATGAAGGCATCGCACGGATATTTCCATACTGTCTTATCAAATCGAAGTCCCTGCGAGTGCGATTCAGGCGCCGACGACATCAAATGGCATCTGAGCAACACAAGCGTGTCTGGTCAGGCGCCCTTGGGTTCGGATACGCGCAGGGTGCAAAGGCCCGCTACGAGCAGGCTGACACCACCGAGGCCCAGTGCCCAGATGGGCTGGTTGTGAAAGCACAGTCGCAGCAACAGGCCGAGTACGCTGGCGGCGAGCAATTGCGGGATCACGATAAAGAAATTGAAGATGCCCATGTAGACGCCCATCTTCGCCGTCGGCAGGTTGTCCGAAAGCAGTGCATAAGGCAGTGACAGAATCGAAGCCCATGCAAAGCCGACACCCACCATCGAAGCGAGCAGCCAGTGTGGATCGCGGATGTACAGGAACGACAGCAGACCGGCCCCACCAAGGCACAGATTCATGACGTGGCTGATGCGCAGGCCCCACCGCCGTACCATCAGCGGAATAACCACCGCGGCCAGCGCGCCAAACCCGTTGTACGCGGCAAACAACACACCGACCCAGTTGGCACCGTCGTTATAGGCGACCGAGCCGGTATCGGTGGTGGCGTAAATGGTCTGCGTCACCCCTGCGGTGGTGTAGATCCACATCCCGAACAACGCGAACCAGGAGAACAGCTGCACGCCGGCCAGGCGTCGCATCGAGACGGGCATGCCATAGAGATCACCCATCACGTCGCGTAGCATCCCATGGCTGCGAGTGCGGCTCAGCCATGTGAGCAGCAGACCGAACGCGATCAGGCCGCTGGCCAGCAGGTAAACCTCTTTTTCCAGCGCGAAATACCTGATCGCGAACAATACCGCCATACCGACCAACAGCAATAGCAAGCCCGGCCGCCACGCGCGCGATACGTAGACCGCCGGCCCATCCGCCACATTGTCGGTGAACGATTGCAGTTGCGCAGGCGGGTATTCACGCGTAGTCACGATGGTCCAAAGCACTGTGCCCAGCAATATTGCGCCACCGCCATAGAACGCGTACTTCACCGTATCGGGGATGCCTCCACTGGTCGCTACATTGGTCACGCCGAGCCGCGCCAGGACCCACGGCAGCATCGAGGCGATCACAGCGCCAGCTCCGATGAAGAAACTCTGCATCGCATAACCGGCGGGTCGTTGTTGCGTGGGCAGCTGATCGCCGACCAAGGCGCGGAATGGCTCCATCGACACGTTGATCGATGCGTCCAGAATCCACAGCAGGCCGGCGGCCACCCACAACGCCGACGCATTCGGCATCCACAGGAGCGCCAGCGAAGCGAATACCGCGCCGAACAGAAAGTACGGCCGGCGTCGACCCAGGCGGTTCCAGGTGCGGTCGGAGTAGTGGCCGATGATCGGTTGCACGATCAGTCCTGTCAGCGGCGCGGCAATCCATAGGGCAGGGATGTCGTTTACGTCCGCGCCCAGCGTCTGGAAGATCCGGCTGACGTTCGCGTTCTGCAGTGCAAAGCCGAAGTGGAGGCCGAGAAAGCCAAAGCACATGTTCCATATCTGCCAGAACGACAGTGCGGATTTCCGTGTCATCGGTGCCCACCCTTTGTCATAGGTGGTGCCGTGTCGCGCGGCCGCGTTCGCTGGCGGCATGTTTAGCACGCGCGCAGCGTGGGGTCTGCGCTGTGGTCGAACGGGTCATGGGTGCCTCCCTCCAGCAACAGTTATGTCATGGCGTAACACATCCCGCATGCTGCGACCGCAGCATCGGCAGCTCTTGTTGCCAGGGACGGGCTTGCATGGTACGCAAGGGCGCCGCACGGTAGCCGACACCTGCGTAAGTATTCATCGCAACGCCGATCGTCCTTGTAAAGCAGTGGGTTCTGGCGGCATAGTCAATCGACAGTGTGATGACAGTGGAGAATCCATGCGGGTACGCCTCGAAGATGTGGCGCGCGCAGCGGGCGTATCGCCCAAGACGGTGTCGCGCGTGCTCAATGACGAGGCCAACGTGACCGACGCCACACGTGAGCGCGTGCGCGCGGCCATGGAGGCGATGGACTATCGCCCGCATCCGTCGGCACGCAGTCTGGCGGGCAATCGCTCGTTCCTGGTAGCGATGTTGTACGACAACAATGACAACCCGGCCTCGACCTATCTGGCCGAGATCCAGGATGGTGTGCTTGAGGCCTGCGACGCGCATCGCTACAGCATGATTGTTCGGCCGCTGCGCATGCGTGACCGTGATTTCATCCGTCGCTTCGATGCGCTGATTTCCGACCACCACCCCGATGGCGTCGTGCTGACGCCACCGATTACCGACCATGCGCCACTGTTGAAACGCCTGCGTGAGCGCGATGTGCCCTATGCCAGCGTGTCGCCGCTGCGGCGTGGCAAAACCATAGGCGTGACGATGGACGAACAACAGGCTGCGCGGGCGATCATGGAGCACCTGCTGGAGCTGGGCCACCGGCGGATCGCTCACGTGATCGGCATTGCCGACCATGGTGCCAGCCGCTGGCGACTGGCCGGCTATCGCGAGGCGATGGCTGCGGCGGGTCTACCCGAGGATCCGGCGCTAGTCGTGCAGGGCGCTTTTACTTTCGGCTCGGGCGTGGAGGCAGCGCGGCAGCTGTTTTCACTGGCCAGGCGACCGACAGCGGTGTTCGCTGCCAATGACGACATGGCCACCGGCGTCATGTGGGCGGCGGGCGAGTACGGTTTGAAGGTACCGCACGACCTGTCGGTCTGCGGTTTTGACGATACGCCGCTGTCGCGACAGCTATGGCCGGCGCTCACCACCGTCCAGCAACCCAGTCGCGAGATGGGCAAGCTCGCCGCCGAGCAGCTGCTAGGCGTATTGCGTGGTCACGGTCCCGGCCGGCTGGTGCAGGTGCCTTTCTCCCTGCAGATCCGCGGCTCCACCGGCATCGCTCCCTGAAGGGAACCTCGAAAAACCCGAGGAAATCCCGAAGCCTGGCTATCTTGTAGGAGCGACTTCAGTCGCGACCGGCTGTGCCTCGCGCTGCACGGTCGCGACTGAAGTCGCTCCTACAAGATAGGTAGAGTTTTTGGAGGTTCCCTGAAGTCGGTTCACCCGGGTAAATGGCACAGGGATCATGTTGCAGAGCAAATTGACAGCGCTGTCATTCCTGCCACCATGCGATCCAACGCGTACCGCCGGTACGCCAGCCAGGGGCTTTTCCGTGCCATTGCTGCAGCCGTTGAGCTCGTTCCCGCGAAGCGTTTTCATAGCCCTGTCATTAGCCGGCGCACTGCTGATGATCGTCCCCGCCATGGCTGGTGACGCGACCATCGTCCACCCCGAACAGTGGCCGAAAGGCGGCTCGCCGCTGCCGACCGATCCAGCGATCGAGTCAAGGATCCAGGCCTTACTGGCAAAGATGACGGTGGCAGACAAGGTCGGCCAGATGATCCAGGCCGACATTAAGTACGTGACTCCGGACGATGTGCGCGAATACCGTCTGGGCTCGATCCTGGCCGGTGGCAACTCCAAGCCGGCCGGGCAGCCATACCCCGTTGCATCGCAGTGGCAGGCGCTGTCCGACACGTTTTACCGCGCCTCGATGGACACCTCCAAGGGAGGGTTGGCGATCCCGGTGCTGTTTGGCATCGACGCCGTGCATGGCCATAACAACCTCGTCGGCAGTACGCTTTTTCCGCAGAACTCCGCGCTGGGCGCCACGCGCGATCCACAACTGATCCACGATATCGGCGAGGTTACTGCGCAAGAACTGCGTGCCAGCGGCATCAGCTGGACGTTCGCGCCCACGCTCACCGTGCCGCAAGATGTGCGCTGGGGTCGTTCCTATGAAGGCTATTCGCAGAATCCAGCGCTGGTGGCGCAATACGCTGCCGCCATGATCGGCGGGCTGGAGGGCAAGCCGGGTACCGCGCAATTCCTGGACGCCGAGCATGTGATCGCTACCGCGAAGCATTTCGTCGGCGACGGCGGCACCCACGACGGCAAGGACCAAGGCGACGCCCAGGTCAGCGAGGCGGTGTTGCGCGACGTGCACGCAGCCGGTTATCCGCCTGCGATCAAGGCCGGTGTGCAGGTGGTGATGGTCTCGTTCTCCAGTTGGAACGGGGTGAAGATGGCCGGCAACAAGGCGCTGATCACTGACGTACTGAAGGAGCGCATGGGCTTCGATGGCATCGTGTTGGGCGACTGGAACGCGCACGGCCAGGTGCCTGGCTGCACCAGCGAGGATTGCGCGGCGGCATACAACGCCGGGCTGGACATGCTCGAAGCGCCCGATTCCTGGAAAGGTCTGTACAAGAACACCCTGGCCGAGGTGAAGGCCGGGGTAATCCCGATGAGCCGCGTCGACAATGCAGTGACGCGCATCCTGCGGGTGAAGATGCGCCTGGGCATGTTCGAGGCCGGGCTGCCATCGGCCAACCCGCTGGTGGCTCGGTCGGCACAGGTGGTCGGAAGTCCCGCGCATCGTGCGCTGGCGCGTCGCGCGGTACGCGAATCGCTGGTGCTGCTGAAGAACAACCAAGGCGTGCTGCCGATCGATCCGCGCAAGCACATTCTGGTTGCCGGTAATGGTGCCGACAATATCTCCAAGCAGAACGGCGGCTGGACGCTGACTTGGCAGGGCACCGGTCTGACCAATGCAAATTTTCCCGGGGCCACCTCGATTTGGGCCGGTCTCCAGGCACAGGTGCAGGCGGCTGGCGGCAGCGCCGAGCTGTCGGTGGACGGCGACTACAAACAGAAACCCGATGTCGCCATCGTGGTGTTCGGCGAAGATCCCTACGCCGAATTCCAGGGAGACCTGCCGAACCTGGCTTACCGGTCGGGCAACGATCACGATCTTGACCTGCTTCGGCGGTTACGCGGGCAGGGCGTGCCAGTGACGGCGGTGTTTCTGACCGGACGGCCGCTGTGGATGAATCGCGAGATCAACGCTGCTGACGCCTTCGTGGTGGCGTGGCTCCCGGGCAGCGAAGGCGAGGGTATCGCCGACGTGCTGCTGCGTACCCGTGACGGAAAGATAGCGCACGACTTTCACGGCAAGCTGGCGTATGCGTGGCCGCTCAGTGCAGCACAAGTACCCGTCGCCGCAGTCGCACGAGGCGAGCATCCGCAGTTCCCCTACGGCTTCGGCCTGACCTATGCCGATCGTGGCAATACCGGTCCCTTGTCTGAGGATGCCGGGATCGCACTAAATGCCGCGCAGGCCGGCGTGTACTTCACCCGTGGCAAGCCGGCGCAGGGTTTCGTGGTGCGCCTGACCGGCGCAAACGGCGCGGCGATGAATGTCGACGCCGTGCCGGCCGCCACGCCGGACGGCAGCTTGCGCATCAGCGCGCTCGACTACAAGGCACAGGAGGATGCGCGTAGCCTGAGCTGGTCCGGTACCGGTGCCGCAGGTGTCGAGCTGATGGCGCCAACACCACTCGATGTGGAACGCGAAACCAACGGCGATGTATTGCTGGTGACCACGTTGAGGGTCGACACGGTATCGCCGGGGAGTACCTCGACGATCGGTGTCGGCTGCGGTGCCGGCTGCAGTGGTCGGGTGCCCGTCGGGGGACAACTCGCCGCATTGCCTCAGGGGCAGTGGCTGCGTCTGGGCATTCCGCTGAAATGTTTCCGCGACGCTGGCGCCAGCATGAGCAGGCTGAACCGGCCATTCGAATGGTCCAGTCATTCCGGCGATCGGATCGCTATCGCCGACGTGTCGCTGGGCACGGTAGCGGACCGGACGTTGACATGCCCGACGCAGGGAGGCAAGCCATGAATGTCGAACCACTGCCTGTAGTGGTTATGTTGTTGATGCTGGTGGGTTTCGCGATATCGGCTGGGTCGTTGCGCCAGCGCGGCTTTGCCGCCGGTTATGCCGCAACAGGTGGATCGCGTCTTCGTGAGATTGGCCGCCAGGACGACTATTTGCTTTGTCTTGATCACTTGCTGCCATGCGGCAAGCATTCATCGCAGTGGCGCTTTATTATCCAAAAATGACAGCGCTGTCATTTCGGGGTTAATGACGTGCCAGTGGGGAGTTGGGAAACCTTTGTCGTGGCCGTTCGTGCGGCAGACAACACTGATCCGAACGATTTAGAGGGAGAGCCAGATGAATCTGCATCACAAGTTGCTGTATGTCGCCATGTCACTCGTGCTTGCTCCGGGTACGTTGTTTGCTGCGGATCAGGACACGACATCGCAAAACCAGTCATCCCAGAATCCGGCAGGCGCTGACAAGAAAGTAAAGAATCTGGACGCCATCTCGGTTAGCGCAACCAAGCGCGAGACGCCGCTTCAGAAAACGCCAGTGGCGGTTACGGCGATCTCGGCGGACACGCTCGACAAGGAGCGCGTGATGACCGTGCAGGACCTGACCAAACTGGTACCAGGCCTGCAAGGTACATCAGAGGGCGATCATGGCGTAGTAACGCTTACCATGCGCGGCATCGGCAACGACAGCGCCAAGACCGAGTACGCCGACCCCGAAGTCGCCACCTTCGTCGACGGCGTCTATGCGCCTCGCGCCGAGGCTGCATCGGGTCTGTTGCTGGACATGGATGGTGTCGAAACGCTACGCGGTCCACAGGGCACGCTTTGGGGCCGCAACTCCACCGCCGGCGCCATCAGCTTCCAGACGGCCAAGCCGGAAATCGGCGCGGGCTTCTACGGCAATGCGCAGGTTGAAGCGGGCAACTACAACCTGATCGGCGCACGTGCCGCGTTCAACCTGCCCATCAGCAACACCTTCGCCATGCGCGTCGCCGTGGTGCACCAGCAGCACGATGGCTACGTCGATTACCAGAATCCGTCGAGCGAACTGCCCACCGTGGCGCAACAGCAGCAGGCGTATCTCGCTTCCGGCGGCACGCTGGCCAACTTCAAGCCGATCGATCCCAGTCAGTATGTGCAGGGAGGTGACAAGTACAACTCGCAGGACCAGTCCGCCGCGCGCGTCAGTGCGTTGTGGCAGCCTAGCGATTCGTTCAAGTGGAACCTGTCGTACGAATACTTCGTCGATCGCGGCACGCCCAGCCTCAGCCTGATGCAGACGCCGCGCCAAGGGCAGGATTTCTGGTCCGCGCTGATCGACACTGCGCCGTATCTGGACCGTACGTCCAAGACGGTGCGCAGCCGCATGGACTGGAACATCAACGATGGCATGCAGCTCAGCTACATCGCCGGCTACAACCGTTACTCCGGCAAGAGCGACTTCGACCAGGACGTCGGCGTCAGCGTGCCCACCAGCTTCACTACCAATGGCGTGTATCAAGACGACCGCACCAACTATTCCAACTACGAAAGCTGGAGCCAGGAAGTGGACCTGAAGTCCACCGGGCAGCAGACCGTGGACTGGATCGTCGGCGCGTACTACGCCTACGAAGACAACAACATCCGCTTCGACATCCCCATCATGAACGGTACGCGCTACGGCACCGTGAACTGGCAGGGCTCCTTCATCCAGCCGAAGGAAACGGTGGAGTCGTATGCGTTGTTCGGTCAGGCCACCTGGCATCTCAGCGACCACTGGCGCCTCACCGGTGGTGCGCGCTGGTCGCATGACGACAAGGAGAACAAGGGCGGCATCAACTGGGGGTGGAACTACGACCCGACCGTGCCGCAGGTGCCGATCTCTCCGGGCGTGTATCCGGATCCGTCGAACGGCTTCAGCATCTCGCAGCGGAACACCGCCAAGTACAGCAAGGGCAAGCCGACCTGGCTGCTGCGCCTGGACACCGACGTAGGCGAAAACGGCATGGTCTATGTCAGCGCGTCCACCGGCTACAAGTCGGGCGGCACGCAGGACGCGGGCACGCTGTACAAGCCCGAGACGCTGACCAACTATGAAATCGGCAGCAAGTTCTCCTTCCTCGATGGCCACATGACGTGGAACTCGGCCATCTATTATGAAAACTTCAAGAACTTCCAGCTCTCCGCGCCCATCGTCTATCCGGACGGCAACCACGGCCTGGGCTTCTCCAACGTGGGCGGCAGCACCAAGGTACTCGGCATCGAGTCGGAGCTGGCGTATCAGCAGAAAGACGATCGCCTCAACCTGATCTTCTCGGCCATTCCGAAGAAGGAACTCGGCAAGCTGATCTACGCCGGTTCCAACGACTACCAGGGCCTGCCGGCGTGCCCGCCGCAGTCCAACCTCGCCAATTGCATGAACGTCACCGGCAACGATCTGCCGCATGCGCCGAACGTGTCGCTTACCGGCATCTACGAGCACGACTTCCACCTTTCCAACGGCGGACGCCTCACGCCACGCATCAGCGTGCAGTACCAGAGCACGCAGTGGCTGAGCTACTTCAACCTGGGTTCGGGCGACCAGCAGAAGGCGTACACGCGTGGCGACCTGTCGCTGCGTTACACCGAGCCGGGCGACAAGTGGTGGGTCAACGCGTACGTGCAGAACGTGTCCGATGACAAGATCCGCACCAGCGCCGGCCGTTTCCTGATGTCCGACGGCTCGCTGCAGTACGTGTCGCAGTACCTCGCCCCGCGTACTTATGGCGTTCAACTCGGCGTATGGTTCTGAGGTGATGCAGGGCGGCTCCCATGACGCACGTGCCGCCTGAGGTTTGCCGTTCTGCAGGCGACGCTCGGGGGAGTGTCACCTGTCCTCCCATTGAATGGCTCTTTGCCGGGTCCGCGTGGGGCGGGCCCGGCAATTCTTTCTTTTCATCGTGCAGTACCGGCGGGGACACACCATGGCGCGTCTGAAGAAAGTGTTGATCGTGGGTGGCGGCACTGCCGGTTGGCTTGCGGCGTGCTATCTGGCCAAAGCAGTCAACGCGGTCGATCCGCGCAGCGTGCAGGTGCATCTGGTGGAATCGCCGGATATCGGTCTGCTTGGCGTGGGCGAAGCCACGTTTCCCTCCATTCGCGGCACGCTGTCGGCCATCGGCCTCGACGAACGCCGCTTTCTGGTGGGTGCCACCGCAACGTACAAGCAGGGCATCCACTACCGCCATTGGGTACGGCCGCCAGCAACACCTGGGGCGGATCACTTCTTTCATCCATTCAACGTACCCAGCCAGCGTCCGGGTGGCCCGGAGTTGTTGCCGTACTGGCTGCTCGGTGCTGCACCTGAAGGCATGCCGTTCGCCGACGCCGTGTCTATGCAGAGCATGCTGGTCGATCACTCGCGCGCGCCCAAGCGCGCAAGGGACGCCGACTATCAAGGACCGATGAATCACGCCTTCCACTTCGATGCCGCCTGCTTCGCGCGTGTACTCGCCGAGCACGGTCAGCAGGCGCTTGGCGTGGTTCGGCATGTGGCGACGGTGGAGCGCACGGAGCTGGACGAACACGGCGCCATCGCGCGCGTGGTGACGAAGGAAGCGGGCGAGCTCACCGCCGATCTCTACGTGGACTGCACCGGACTGCGCGGCATGCTGATCGGCAACGTGATGCAGTCCCCCTTCCGCAGCCGTGCGGACGTGCTGTTCGCCGATCGCGCAGTGGCCATGCAGGTGCCGTACGAAACCCCCGATGCACCGATCCCGCCGTACACCATTTCCACCGCCCAGGAGGCCGGCTGGATCTGGGACATCGGTTTGCAGAAGCGGCGCGGCACCGGCTATGTGTATTCGTCACGACACACCACCGATGATCGTGCCGAAGAAGTCTTCCGGCGCTATCTGGGCCGTGCCGGCGAGGGCCTGAAGGCCATGCACATCAAGTTCGAAACGGGATACCGCCCCGAGCACTGGCGCAAGAACTGCGTGGCGATCGGTCTGGCCGGCGGTTTTGTCGAGCCGCTGGAATCCACCGGCATCGCGCTGATCGAGCTGGCGACCTACCTGCTCACGCACCTGTTGCCCGGCGACACCGATACCATGGAAAGTACGGCGCGCCATTTCAATGAGATGATGGTTGCACGCTACGACCGCATCATCGACTTCATCAAGATGCACTACTGCCTGAGCCAGCGCAGTGACTCTCAGTTCTGGATCGACAACGCCGACCTTGCCAGCATCCCGCAAACCCTGCAGGAAAAACTCGCGAAGTGGAAGCAGCGCCCACCGCATCGTTTGGATTTCGTTGGCGACCTGGAAATGTTCATGACCGCCAGCTGGCAGTACATTCTGTACGGAATGGAGTTCAAGACCGACCTCGATGCCATGCGCAGCGCCTATCCGCACATGGAAGCGGCGCGCAAGGAGTTTGCGATGATCCAGCAGGCGGCCATTCGTGCACTCGACGACCTGCCGGATCATCGTGCGCTGGTCGAACAGCTGTGCCGCGAACATATGCAGAGCGTCCAGCCAGACGTGGATAGGGCTGCATCTCAATGATTGCCTTTGTTTGCCGGCCCCGATATCGCTGGTGATTGCCCGTTTGGGCGATCGTGATGCCTTTGCAATAAGCAGCCACTCACCTGTTTCAAGCACGCGCAGCGATGATTGGTCTATGGGACAGCATCTTTGCAAATAGCAAAAATGGTATCGCGCAGCCGCCGATGGGCGGGATCCGCATGGAGGCGGGGATGCCAGATGGCCGACACTTTGATCTCGGGCGTCCGTACTGGGAGTTCAAAGTGTCGAACGCCCGCACGACCTGCGTGATCGCCCAAGAATGCACTGCCAAGGTATGAATGCGGCACAAGTCCCAGAAGATCCGAGTGGCCTGCGATCTGCATGGCGTTGGCATAGGTGAGCACCACCATGGCAATGGTCCTGCGTAGGCCAAGTTGGCCCAACGCATCGTCTACTGGGCCGGAGAATTGCCGTTTGCGCGACACCACCACGTGCTGGTAGCTGGCGTAGCGCTTCGCGGTCACCCTTGTCAAAAGAGGGTGATCGGCTCGGCAAATGCCTACGAACCGATCACGAAATAACAGTCGCGTCTTCAGTTCCGGCGCGGTGGTTCCGAGTACGCCGACCTCCAGGTCAATCATGCCTTCCCGAAGTGGCCGTGCATCCTTGTCAGGCTTCGACACGAACCGGATGCGGACGTGCGGCGCGGTTCGGGCGATCGCCGTCATAAGCGATGCGCCGACCAGGTCGATGAAGCCATCATTTGCACGAATCGTGAACGTCCGCTCCAGTGTGGCAACGTCCAAGCGGCTGTTGGCGGGTTGAAGCACGGCCCTGGCGGTTCTGGCAAGTTCGTGAACTTGCTCGCTGAGCTGCTCGGCATACGGTGTCGGCACCAGCGTCCGTCCCGCCAGCACGAGCAGTTGATCGCCCGTCGCTATCCGCAATCTCGAAAGCGTCCTGCTCATGGCAGACGGGCTGAGGCCGAGTCGGAGCGCTGCCTTGGTCACGCTGCGCTCGGCAAGCAATACATCCAGCGCAGTGAGGAGATTCAAGTCCACGTCATGCATGTCCGGTCGCCTCTGTGCTGACTATCGATTGATTTCAACGCAATCGATTATTGCATCCAACGCGTCTGGTGCAATCAATTTCCCGCCACCAGAATCAGGGCTGTCCAATCTCAAGGAACCTTGATGAAACACTCCATCGACGATAAGAACCCGGCCATTCTGCTCATCGGCGCATCGCGTGGCCTAGGACACGCCATGGCGGCCGAACTCTTGAAAAAGGGGTGGAATGTCGTCGGCACCGCGCGCCCGACCGAAGGCCGGACTCAACTGCATGACCTGGCGGACGAGAACCCGGACGGCGTCGAGGTCGAGACCGTCGACATCTGCGAACCGGAGCAGATCGCGGCACTCCGTGCCCGCTTGTCAGGCCGGGTGTTCGACATCCTGTTCGTGAACGCCGGTACCGCCAATGCGAATCCGAATGACACCGCTGCTGAAGTGTCCACCTATGAGTTCATCCGCGTGATGGTTACAAATGCACTTGGCCCCATGCGCAGTATCGAGGCGTTGCAGGATCTTGTTCCCCCCAATGGCCTCATCGGCGTCATGTCGTCGGGGCAGGGCAGCATCGCCAACAATACTAACGGTGGGTTTGACGTCTATCGCGGCAGCAAGTCCGCTCTGAATCAGTACATGCGCAGCTACGCCGCTCGCCATGCAAACGAGCCACGCGCCCTGGTGCTGATGGCTCCGGGCTGGATTCGCACGGCATTGGGCGGCCCGAACGCGCCGTTTGGCCTTGAGGAGACCATTCCGGACATCGTGAACACGCTGCTCTCGAGACGGGGAAAGCCTGGTCTGGAGTACCTCGATCGGATGGGCCGAACGGTTCCTTGGTGAACGGAGGTCCAGCCATGAAACTGATCGGCATTGAAGAGCATTTTCTGACGGCGGAAATTCGCGACGCCTGGCGTGCCGCCGGCTTGGATGCGAGCGATCCGAGTGTGGCGTTTCACTCCGGCTCGATCGAAAAACGCCTGCTTGATCTCGCACAAGATCGACTCGCGCTGATGGACGAAACCGGATTGGACGTGCAGGTCTTGTCGCTGACAACTCCCGCGCTTCACGACCTTGGGCCGGAAAGCGTCGATATGGCGCGGCGAACCAACGACGCTTTAGCCGAGGCAGTGGCGCGCCATCCGACACGCTTCCAGGCCATGGCGACGTTGCCTGTGTCCATGCCGGAAGAGGCGGCTCTCGAACTGGAGCGTTGCGTCAGGACGCTGGGCTTCAAGGGTACCGTGCTGTGCGGAAAAGTGGGCCAGCGCCATCTCGATGACCCGAGCCTCTCGCCGATCTTTCACAGCGCGCAGGCACTGGGCGCCCCGATACTGATCCATCCCCGTGTGCCCGATGCCGCCGTGAGAGCCGCTTACTACTCGGGCTTCACACCCGAGGTCGACGCGTCTTTCGCCACCTACGGCCTCGGTTGGCACTATGACGCAGGCATCCAGTTCCTTCGTCTCGTACTTGCCGGCACATTCGACCGCATGCCACACCTGCAGGTGATTCTCGGCCATTGGGGCGAAGTGGTGCTGTTCTATGCCGAGCGTCTGGCCGCGATGGACAAGGTATCCGGACTGGCCCAGCCGATAGCGAGCTACCTGCGAAAGAATCTCTACGTTACGGCTAGCGGCATGTTTTTGCCTCATTACCTGGAGCGTGCCGCAGCCGTTGTCGGCGTTGATCGCCTGCTTTTCTCGACTGATTTCCCTTACCAATATCGGCCAGGCCACGATGCAAGGCGGTTTATGGACCATTGCGGACTTGGCGATCAGGACAAAGCCGGATTTGCTCACGGCAACTGGATGCTTCTGACGGGCAAGCAATAAAAGAGCGAATCGGGGATATAGCCGGTAACGCCCGACTGCAGGCTATAAGGGCGTGTCCTACCTATGCCCGGATCAATCAAATAAAACCGAGCTCAGCGTGTGGTGGCCGCAGGCTCGGTAGTGAACTCGTAAACGATCAGATTGCGATACTCGTGGCCCGGATCCAGGCGTGCACTACCAAAAGCGGGTTGATTGGGCGTATCCGGATAAAGCTGTGGCTCGAGCGCAAAGGCGTCGCCTTCCCGGTACACGTGGCCGCTTGTGCCGACGGTCGTGCCGTCGAGGAAATTGCCCGAATAAAACTGCAGGCCCGGTTGTGCGGACTTGAGCGTAAGTACACGACCGGACGCTGGATCCGACACGCGTGCGACAACGCGCGGCTCGGAAGCCATCGCGCGGCTGATGACCCAGTTGTGGTCGTAACCACGACCATTGAGCAATTGGGTTTCGCTGCCGTTACGGATATCTCGACCGATCGGTTTGGCTTGGCGGAAGTCGAATACCGTACCTGCGACGCTGCGAATTTCACCTGTCGGAATCGAGGTGGCGTCGATCGGCAGATAGGCATCGGCAGCAATCGTGAGCCGTTGGTCCATCACGCTGCCGGAGCCTTCACCCGACAGGTTCCAGTACGCATGATTGCTCAGATTGACGAGGGTAGGGCGGTCCGTCGTGGCGCGATAATCGATGGACAGGCGGTTGTCCCCATCGAGCGTATAGGTCGCCTTGACGGTCAGCTTGCCGGGATAACCCATGTCGCCATCGGGGCTGACATAAGTCAACGTGACACTGGCGGTATTGGCGTCGTGCTTGACCTCGTCAATAGTCCAGAGCACTTTGTCGAAACCCTTGGTGCCGCCGTGCAGTGAATTGGGGCCGTCGTTGACAGGGACATCGTAAGCCTGTCCGTTGAACGTGAAATGGCCCTTGGCGATACGGTTCGCGTAGCGCCCGACCGTGGCGCCGAAATACTGCGGCTTCTTGACGTAGCCATCGAGCGAACCGTAGCCCAGCACGATATTGGCGAACTTGCCGTGACGGTCCGGCACCATCAACGACTGCAAGGTGGCGCCCAACGAAATGATCCGCGCGGTCGCACCATGCGCGTTGGTAAGTACGACGGCGTCAACGTGCGCTCCATCGGGCATGGTGCCGAATGTTTCGCGTTTGGCATCGGTGGCGGAGTGCGCACTCGTTGCCAGCGTTGCGAGACAAAGCATCGAACCTATCCATCCAGTGCGCTGCATGACTTTCGCCCTCTTCGCGGTGCCACGAATGCGCATGCAACCATATTGTATGACTATTCTGCAAGCGAGAGGGGCGAGATCGGGGACGGGGTTAACTAAATCCTCTTAATTGGCCCCGTCATCTTAAGCTCTTAACTTCGTGATCTCGATGTAAGGCTTGCTTATTCGGCGCAGCGCTACTCACTTCTCTGCAGCGGGCCGCTTATAGGGAATGAACGGCCCAAGGCTCACGAAGCTCTTCGGAAAGTGTCCAGTCCGATCGACCATGCGCACGATATCCATCTTGCACAGCTGAGTGCTGTATGTCTTCGTCAGCAGGATATCGTCGCTGGATAAGGAGTTGGCACTCCCCCTGGGATAGTTGACGTAGATCGTCGTCCCGAAGTCGTACACGATGGCCGTATGGTCGATCACCCGGGTACCTTGCGCCTGGGACAGGCTGATGCAGTTCACGGGCGGTCCCGCCACTCGGCCCTCTAGCAACTTGGCCAGCTCTGCGGCGGGATCATCCTTACCGGCTGCCATGGCACTAGTGGAAACGGCCAAGGCTGCGGCGCTCAAGGCGAGGATTTTGATCAGGATGGACATGGGGATTCTTCCCGGTTGGGGATGCATGCTCATGGTATGCCGATCCATATCCTTCTGAAGGCTCCACCATGGCAGCATGGTTACCCGCTGTTAGGCCATGGGCTAACGGAACTTCAACTACCGGTTGGGTATGTGCGCGCCGGCCCGAAGCGGGCTTTAGCCAAACCCCCGCCACTCATCCAGCAGCCAGCCTCCTCGGCCCCGGTTTCCTCGCTGGGCTTTCCATCAAGGGAACCCTTGATGAAAGAACCTGTCTACCACGGTCGGCCGCAACACGCGCATGACGATATGCGTAAATTTTTGCGCGGGTAATTGGCTTGAATGAGGCTGTGTCATCGAACCTTCCGGGCAGGGCCGACATCAAACCTTGGGTCGCAGTCGCTGGCGACAGCTAGCGCTACCGCGCCAGGCGCGGGTGCTCGTGCTGGCTTTGGTATTGGCACTGCACGTGGCGTTCGCACTGATGTTGTGGTCTGCGATCCAGCCGATAGCACCTATCGATAGCGATCCGGTGCTGATCGTGCGTCTGCTGGATAGCACCACCACGCGGCATGCCGCGCCGCCGCCCGCGCTGCCCGCCTTGGTACCGCCACAGCAGGCAGCGCCCCCACGCGCTCATCCCGTGCCGCGCGAGAAGCCGCGTCGTGATGCGATGGTCGTGCAGGATCATGGAGCGACACCTGCACCGGCAGCCTCCGCGGCGACACCGGCCTCCCTCAACTTACGACTACCGCCCGCGCCGACGGGCACCTCGGTAGCAGCAAGTGCAGAGGCCAAACCGGCCCAGCCCGCAGACGACCATCAGATCATGCGGCACGACAGCAAGTACCCGGCCGTCAAGCCCACCCGTTTCGATAAGTATTTTCCGCCGCCGAACGAAACAGCTGGCGGTGCGGCGGGTCGCCACATAGACAATGCGATCAAGGCGATCACCAAAAGCATTTGCGATCCCACCAAGCGCAGTACGGCTGCCGACCTGCTGTGCGGCACGCCTCCCTTGCCGCCCTCGCGCAAGAATGCCGACGAGCGCCTCAATCTGCCGCCGGCATCGCTGGTCGGCGACACGATGCCGGTCACAATGCCACTGTCTACCTGCATCGCCGAGTACAACGATGGCAAGTCGCTGTCGCAGGGCTGCCCGATAAACACGCCTGACCTGGCGTTCCAGGCCGAAATGCGTGAATGCATCGATCTGTACCGTGCGGGCAAGCGCCTCAAGACCTGGTGCCCAGCCGATACGCCCAAGCGCGCAGCCGCCGAGTCGTCCGCGCCAGCGGCTTCCTCCAGCGTGGGTTCGCACTGAGCATACGGGGCCCCAGCCCTCGACTGCCCAGACATGCGAAAATACCCGGCCACACTGCCTGGCCGACCGCTCGCATGATCCGACTCACCGACATCAAGCTCCCGCTCGATCACGCCGAAGGCGCCGTCGAGGCGGCCATCCGCGCCAAGCTGGGGCTGGGCAAGAGCGGTGTGCTCGGCTTCTCGGTGTTCCGCCGCGGCTACGACGCCCGCAAGCGCGGCAACATCCAGCTGATCTATACGCTGGACGTGGACGTGGCGGACGAAACCGGCCTGCTCAAGCGGCACGCCGACGACAAGCACGTGCAGCCGTCCCCGGACACCAGCTATCGGTTCGTGGCGCAAGCGCCGGCCGATCTGAAGCTACGCCCCATCGTGATCGGCCTTGGGCCGTGCGGTCTGTTCGCCGGTCTGCTGCTCGCGCAGATGGGCTACAGGCCGATCATTCTCGACCGCGGCAAGGCGGTGCGCGAGCGCACCGTCGACACCTGGGGCCTGTGGCGCAAGCGCAAGCTGGAACCCGAGTCGAATGTGCAGTTCGGCGAAGGCGGCGCAGGCACGTTCTCCGACGGCAAGCTGCATAGCCAGATCTCCGATCCGCACCACCACGGCCGCAAGGTGCTCACCGAGTTCGTGAAGGCCGGCGCGCCGGAGGAGATCCTCTACGTCAGCAAGCCGCACATCGGTACGTTTCGATTGGTGACGATGGTCGAAAACATGCGTGAGACCATCGAAGCGCTGGGCGGCGAGATTCGCTTCACGCAACGCGTCGACGATGTGCTGGTCGACACCGCCACCGATGGGTCACGCCAGCTCCGCGGCGTAGTATTGGCCAGCGGCGAACAGCTACTGAGCGATCATGTCGTGCTCGCCGTGGGACATAGCGCGCGCGATACGTTCTTCATGCTGCACGACCGCGGCGTGTACATGGAAGCCAAGCCGTTCTCCATCGGCTTTCGCGTGGAGCATCCGCAGTCGATCATCGACCAGGCACGTTTTGGTTCGCAGGCGGGTCACGCACTTCTCGGCGCTGCCGACTACAAGCTTGTGCATCATTGCAAGAATGGTCGCTCGGTCTACAGCTTTTGCATGTGCCCGGGCGGCACCGTGGTCGCTGCAGCATCCGAGCCGGAGCGGGTGGTGACCAACGGCATGAGCCAGTACTCGCGCAACGAGCGCAACGCGAACGCGGCCATCGTGGTGGGTATCGAGCCCAAGGATTTCGCCGCGTTCGACGATAGCGGCAGCCCGCTGGCCGGCATCGCCTTGCAGCGCGCGCTCGAATCGCGCGCGTATGAACTCGGCGGTCGCGATTACAGTGCGCCGGCCCAGCTGGTGGGCGATTTCATCAAGGGCAGGGCGTCCGCCGAATTGGGTAGCGTGCAGCCTTCGTACAAGCCTGGCGTGCATCTGACCGATCTCGCGCCAGCCCTCCCGGAGTACGCCATCGACGCCATCCGCGAAGCTCTCCCGGCATTCGATCGCCAGATCAAGGGCTTCGCCATGCACGATGCGCTGCTCACCGGCGTAGAAACGCGCACCTCGTCGCCGGTGCGCATCCGCCGCAACGACGACTACCAGAGCCTCAACACGCGCGGCTTGTTTCCCGCCGGTGAAGGTGCCGGTTACGCAGGCGGCATCCTTTCCGCTGCGGTCGATGGCATTCGTGTGGCCGAAGCGGTGGCACGGAGTATCAACGGCGCCCGTTGATTTCAAACCAGCCGTATCGATATGACCAAGCGCACTTGCCCGCGCTTGCCAGGCTACCTATCGTCCAGTTTTGAGCGCGCCTGGATGTCCGCGTTACGTCACTAAGTCCAAGCCGCCAGCGGGTCGTTAACCTTTCGGATGGCTCCCGCCGCTTCGACGTTGGGCAGCGCCACCTTTACCACTGAGAGCATGCCATGGACCTTGTATCGCTTCGCAAGTTGACGGTGTTTTGTGCCCTGGCATTCGCGGGGGCGCCGCTGCAATCCACCGCCGCGCAAAGCGCTCCAGCTTCCTCTCAAACCGCCACGAGCGCGGCCGAAACCCCGGCCGCACGTACTGCGGACGTGGCTTCGATGAGCGCCATCATCGACGCCGTCTACGATGTGATTTCGGGTCCCAAAGGACAGAAGCGCGACTGGGATCGCATGCGTTCGCTATTTGTGCCGGGCGCACGCCTGATTTCCGCGCGCACAGGCGAGGATGGCGTCACCACGGCACATGTGATGAGCGTAGAGGACTACATCCGATTGGGCGACCCTTTGCTGAAAAAAGACGGCTTCTTCGAGCGCGAGGCACACCGCACTGAGGAGCATTTCGGCAACATCGCCCAGGTGTTCAGCACGTACGAATCGCGCCATGTGAAAGATGCCGAGCCATTCCAGCGTGGTATCAACAGCTTTCAATTGTTGTTCGACGGCCACCGCTGGTGGGTAGTGACGATTTACTGGCAAGGCGAGCGCCCCGACCTGCCAATCCCAAAGCAATACGGCGGTTAATCGAGCTCTGGGAGCTGCCGGGACGAAGGTAATTATATCCTCTTAACCAACCCCGCCCCCTTAAAGCTGCGAATATCGAAACCACTGCACAGGACACCCGATAAATGACGCTTCAATGCATCAACCCCAAGGATCTGCCAACTCCGCAGACGTACAGCCAAGTCGTCATTGCCAAAGGCAGCAAGTTGGTATTCATCTCGGGCCAGGAGCCCGAGGACCTGGATGGCAGGCTCGTTGGCCGTGGTGATTTTGCGACTCAAGCGCGCCAGGTATTTGCCAATCTTGGCCGAGCACTTACCGCAGCCGGCGCGGTGCCCGCGCAGGTCGCCAGGATCACGATCTATGTCGTCAACTACAACCGCGACGAATGCCTGCCGATCATCGAAAAAGCCCGAGTAGCATTGTTCGGAGATCACAAACCAGCCGACGTGGTGCTTGGGGTGGCGAGCCTGTCCCCTGACTATCTGATCGAAGTTGATGCAGTCGCAGTAATTGATTGATCACTCACCTGCCAGAGAGGTCTGGCGCAAAGATGCATACATAAAAGGGGGATAAAAGGCGGCCCACCCGGCCCCTTGGGCTACCCATCTCGATGGAAGGCTTGCTTGTCGAGCGCAGCGGTGCTCACTTCGCCGCGGCGGGCCGCTTATAGGGAATGAACGACCCGAGGTTCACGAAAACGGGGATGCCTCACATTCCCGCACTTGGCCACTTTGTCCATGCGTTGTAGCGTCACGTCTTTCCCGTGTCGGAGTCGCATCATGCTCTCCCGCTCGTACCTGCTTCTCCGCTTGCTGCTTACAGCGACACTGCTGGCACCCGCTGCATTCGCCGCACCGGCCGCCGACACCCTCCCTGAAGCGGATTCGCACTTCACTCAGCTGCTCGCCCGGCTCGATCAGGTCAAGCGCATCGGTGCTGTGGCGATCTCACCCGATGGTACGCGCCTGGCCTGGGTGCTGAGAGGCAAGCAGCCCGCGATCGAGCTAGCCGACGCCGATGGCCATCATGCGCACGCGGTGAATGTGGGCACAGAGCTGGCCGCTTGCGACAAGCGCGACATCGCCTGGGCACCCGATTCGCACCGGCTGGCGTTTGTCGCCGACTGCGGCCACGATCCGGGCACTAGCAAAGCGATGCACAACGACGTTTATCTCGTTGACGCCGCCGACGCTAACGCGCTACGTCGACTGGCCGAGCTGCCCGGTTACGCACGCGCTCTGGCATGGACAAAAGACGGCAAGTCGCTGGAATTTCTCCATGTGCCTGGCGCCACGCGCCACGCCAGCGCCGTCGTGGCAGGCCGGGAACAGGCGGGTGTGATTGGTGAAGGCGACAACGAACTGCAGCACGTGGCCAGCCTCGACGTGGCCAGTGGCGCGGTGCATACGCTCACGCCCGACACATTGTATGTCTACGAATTCGAAGGATCGCCGGACGGTAAGCACATCACCTATACGGCCGCGCCACCGCCGGGTGACGGCAATTGGTGGGTGGCCAAGCTCTATGTGCAGGAGGCGCAGGTGGGCGCCGCGCCGCACGTGGTGGTCGATCCGGCCACAGTGCAGGGCTCGTTACACGGCCTGCAGATGGCGTTGCCACGTTGGTCGCCGGATAGCACGCGGATCGCCTTCATCGGCGGTCTGATGAGCGACCAAGGCTCCAATGGCGGCGATCTCTACAGCGTGCCGGCCGCAGGGGGTGCAGTGAGCGACCTCACGCCCGGCATCACGGTGACGCCGCAATGGTTCGCCTGGACAGCGCAAGACGCGCTACTGGTTAGCCAGAACGCGGAAGGGCAGGTGCAGCTGGCTGCGTACACGATGAGCGGCGATCGCGCCAGCATGCAGGCGCCGTACTTCACTCTGCCGGCGACGATCGGCTCAGGTAGTTCTGCGCTCTCCGTGTCGCTGTCTGCCGATCACCAGCGACTCGCTTTCCAGCAGAGCTCATTCGACCATGCACCGGAAGTGCATGCCGGTGCGCTGAGCCACACGCCGCCACCGGCGGTCACCGCACTCAACACCACGCTGAAACCAGACTGGGGCAGGGCAGTGTCGCTGGAATGGAGCAGCGAGGGCCGCCATGTGCAAGGCTGGCTGCTGTACCCGGCCAACTACGATCCGCACAAGACCTATCCGATGATTGTCAGCGTGCACGGCGGTCCGTCCTGGGGCGTGTTGCCGAACTGGCCAGGCATGGAAGCGATGTATGCCGCCAGCGGCTATTTCCAGTTCATGCCCAATCCGCGCGGTAGCTTTGGCGAGGGCGAGGCCTTCGTGCAGGCCAACCGCAAGGACTTCGGTTATGGAGACTTGCGCGACATCCTCGCCGGCGTCGATGCGGTGGAGAAGCAGGCGCCGGTGGACGATCACCGTCTTGGCATCGCTGGCTCGAGCTACGGCGGCTTCATGAGCATGTTCGCGCCGACCCAGACCCAGCGCTTTCGCGCTGCGGTCGCGGGGGCCGGTCTGTCCAACTGGCAGAGCTATTACGGCGAGAATCGCATCGACCAATGGATGATCCCTTACTTCGGCGCCTCGCTGTATGACGATCCAGCGCCTTACGCGAAGAGCTCGGCGATCAACTTCGTCAAGCAGGTGAAGACTCCCACGTTGATCGTGGTGGGCGACCGGGACGAGGAATGCCCCGCACCGCAATCTTTCGAATACTGGCACGCACTCAAGACGCTGGGGGTGCCTACACAGCTAGTGGTCTATCCCAATGAGGGGCATTCATTTGCCGACTCAGGGCACATACGTGACCTGCAGCAGCGTTCGCTGGACTGGTTCGCGAAGTACCTGGGGACAGGTGGGTAAGGCGGCTCGCCATAGGGTGATTAGCCCGCGTTCGACATCGCATGGTCGTACATCGGTCACTGCCCCTTCTTGAACAGATCCTGGAAGACCAGGGGTCCCCAGATGTTGTTCCGCCCTTGCACGAGCAGACCGCCTTCGGCGATCTTGCCGAGATTGACCGGCGCATAGCCAAGCTGCTCGACCAGGGCGGTGACCGTTGTGGTCGCGCCTTCATCGTCGCTCGACAGGAATATCACCCGTCGTCCGCCGTTGATGGCCGGATCTTCCGCGAGAACGCGGGCAGGCAGATGATTGAACGCTTTGACCAATTGGGCGCCAGGCAGGGCCTGGGCTATGACCGAAGAGGAAGGAACGCCGCCCAGATCGTCGAGTGAGTTCGTCACGTCGATCACGAGCTTGCCCTTCCAGCTTGCCCGTGCGTTCGCGACCTCGCGGTGCTGTCCGTACGGGACAGCCAGCATGACGACGTCGGCCTCGAGTGCATCCTTTAAGGTCTTCGGAACGACCGCCGGGCCGATCGCACTTGCCTGCGGCACTAGCGCTTCAGGCGGACGCCTGCTCGCTACCGCCACTTCGATGCCCTTGCGGGCGAACATGCGGGCCAACGCCTGGCCAATCGCACCGAAACCTACAATTGCGTAGCTCATGTCACTTTCCAATCGAAGTTGAAGTGGGTTGCCCGGAATGATCCGGGCGTGATCCGCGTCTTGTCGGAGTGCCGTGCGACGTCAGATGGCCGAGAAGCCGCCGTCGACAGACAACTCCACCCCATTCACGAAACTGGAATCGTCCGAAGCGAGAAACAGCGCGACCGTCGCGATTTCTTCAGGACGCCCCATCTTTCCCCGCGGGATCAGCGACTCGAACATCTGCTTCGCCTCCTCGGTGAGAACCTGGTCCTGCATCGGTGTGGCGATCGGCCCCGGGCTCAGCACGTTCACCCGGATATTTCTGCCCCTCAGTTCGTTGAGCCAGGTGCGTGCGAATGAGCGCAACGCCGCCTTGCTCGCCGCATAGACGCCGTAACCGGGAAAACCTTTTACCGAAGCAACGGACCCGGTCATGAAGATCGATCCGCCATCGTTGAACAGCGGCAACGCCTTCTGCACCGTAAACAGCGTGCCGCGCGTATTCAGATCGAAGGTCGCATCGAAATGCTGCTCGGTAATCTCACCCAGTGGGACGGCTTCGCCCGTGCCAGCGCTCGCGTACAGAACGTCGACCTTTCCTTTTTCCCGCTTGACCGTATCGAACAGGCGATCGAGGTCGTCGAGATTGGCCGCGTCGCCGCGTACGCCGGTCACGTTTCGCCCAATCAACTTGACGGCCTCATCGAGCGTCTCCTGCCTTCGGCCCGTGATGAAAACGTAGGCGCCTTCTTCGACGAACCGCTTGGCGCTTGCCAGGGCCATGCCGCTGGACCCGCCCGTGACAACTGCAACCTTACCTTCAAGCTTACCCATGACTTTTCACCTTTATGTCGCGTCGGACAGCGTCTCTGTTCCCATTGGGACAAGAGCGCTGTATCTTGTGGATCACTGATCCGAATATATGGATCAGTGATCCACTTGTCAAGGCAAATCATGCGAGCCGACGCCAGAAAAAATTACAGTCATCTACTTGCCGTCGCGCGTGACGTCGTCACCGAGCATGGCGTCGATGCGTCCATGCGAGATATCGCCCGTCGGGCTGACGTCGGTCTGGCTACGCTGCTTCGTCATTTCCCGACGCGAGAAGCCTTGTTCGAAGCGTTGCTGTGTACGAATCTGGACGCACTGGCACAGAAGGCGGACGTACTCGAAACGTCGAGCCCACCTGATGAAGCGCTTGTGTCCTGGTTTCGCGAAGGGGTGGCATTCACCCATAGCTATCGCGGTGTCGCCGAGCTGATGGCGAGCGCCCACTCGGATCCGGACTCCGCGCTTTACGTTTCATGCGCAACGGTGCACGCCGTGGGCGCGCGATTACTGCTTCGTGCTCAGGCCGAAGGCACAGCGCGTGCCGATATGAATGGGGACGACCTGTTTGCCCTGATGTCGGCACTCGCCTGGCTCGCCGGCCAGCCCGCATTCGAGTCGCGGACGGATCATCTCTTTCACCTTATCGCGAGCGCCATCCTGACAAAACCGTCGAGCAACGATGGCAAGAAGGCGAAGCGTTGAATCAGGTCGACGAACTGACGTATGAGGGTATTGTCAGCTTGCGGAATGGTGTTCACGCGGAGGTTTTACTGACGATTGAGAGTCTGCGCGAGGGAGTGGCCGTTAGGGCTGGCTATCCGGGGCAGAGGGAGACGCCACCAAATGTCTTTCGGTCAGATCGCAGCCACTAGTGCAGCACAAGCGTAAAGTCGAAAGGTAAGACGAGAATAAGGGATCAGGCTCATTTTTCTCGCATGCTACCGCATCAAAAAATGAACCTGACCCTTATTTCGAACTTCGATATACGCACCCGATTACTTTTTTTTGGGGTCGTGCACCGGCAGTGATGGATGCTTAGGCTTGTTGGGTGGGTCAACGTGGCGACGGCGGTCGTCCGAGCCGTCTTCCTTCTTCGGTTTTGGACCTGGCTTGATCTGATAACTCATAGTGCCATCTACCCCCTTGATGAGCAGAGACAACCGCTGTTGTGTCTGCGGAATTATATCGAGTGGCTATAGCTCAATATCTAAGATTTATCTGACTTAATCAATAGGCTATCTCGATCGATCTGTGGGTGTATAAAGGCAGGCACTCCTAAAAAGACTATCGACTTGCCAGGAATGTCCGAAGAAGCTCTTAGGGCAGGCTGATTAGGCCCGGTTATTGGGGCAAGGAAGTGCCGCTTTTAATTGCAAAATCAGTTAATCTAGGTCAGCAATCAACGCTCATTGCCCAAGAATAAGGGGACAAGTTTATTTTGTCGCATGCTTCTGCGCCGAAAGACAAACCTTTCCCCTTATATCCATGCAATGGCCACCATCGTGGCGGCGGCCATTGGGCAGTTTCCTTGGAAGGCTGGTGGGTTGGCGCCGGGCGTTTTCTGTGTCGTTCCCGTTGCGGCCGCTGCTTTGCTTTGGGAGGTGACTATCTCTCCCACGGATGGAAGCAAGACATGCGACAGGAAGCGGCGTCTTTGCGCTGTTGAACAGGCAGCAACGACGTGGGTCGGCGAAACTGTATATTTGCTGCTTGCCAGCGCCGAAACGGAATATCGGCACGCGGACGCAGGCGTTATTTCTTAATTTCCTGGATATCTACCATGACATCTGCATTACCGGCCAAGCCCGCCGACCTGGAGCCACGCGGCAGCATCGTGTGTGTGGGTTTGGGCATGACCCTGGGGTCGCATCTCTCGCCGTTGGCGCGCAGCCATATCCAGGGGGCCGAGGTGGTGTTCGCGGCACTTTCCGACGCTATTGTCGAGCTGTGGCTGGAGCACATGCACCCCGACGTGCGCAGCCTGCAGCCGTATTACGGCGATGGCAAAGATGGCAAGTCGCGCGCGGTCACCTATCGTGAATGGGTCGAGGTGATGATGGCCGAGGTGCGGGCCGGCAAACGGGTCTGTGCCGTGTTCTACGGCCATCCCGGCATCTTCGCCTGGTCGCCACACGAAGTGATCAAGCTGGCTCGCGCGGAAGGCTTCCGGGCCCACATGGAGCCTGGCATTTCCGCCGAGGACTGCCTGTATGCGGACCTCGGCATCGACCCGGGGCGCCTCGGCTGCCAGCATTACGAGGCCAGCCAGTTGTTGTTCTACGAGACACCCATCAATCCCTGCGCCTGTCTGGTGCTGTGGCAGGTGGGCCTGGTCGGCGACCGCTCGATGACGCGTTTTTCCACCGGGCCCGAGTACCGGCAGGTGCTGGTGGACGTGCTGAGCCGGGATTACCCGCTGGACCACGAGGTCATCATTTACCGCGGCGCCACCTTGCCGGTCGAGCAGCCGCGCATTCGCCACGTGGCCTTGCGGGATTTGCCGGCAACGGAGGTGGCCAGCGATGAAACCGTCGTTCTGCGCCCGGCTGCGCCGCTACGCGCCAACCATGCGGTACGCGAGCGGTTGGCCGTGCTGGATCGGGGCATGGTGTCGCCGAACTAGGGGCATCGGGATAATCGTGCGGCTTGCCGAACGGTGGTAGGCTGCATAGTGGCGTTGGGGGCGCCGAGCTGCGATGAAATTCGCAGCTGTGTGCCCATCTGCATGCAGCGTGATCACCCTGGAGTTGCATTCCATCGTGTCCCGCAGGGTGAACGATTCATCCACAAAAGGAGCAGGGGGTAAACATGTCCAAGACGATCGAGCTGCTGGAACTTATCGGGCAAGACGCATCGTTGCGTCACGCATCTCAAGAAGACCTGGCGCAGGCGCTCGACGCACTGAATGCCAGCGAGGGTCTGAAAGTGGCGGCGGCATCTGGCGACAAGAGTCGTCTCGAGGAGGAGCTTGGGAACAAGCGCCCCCCGGTGCGCGTCAACCACAACACCGGCGGGTGCGAACCCGACGAAGACGATACGGAAAACGAGCCACGGCGCGAGGGCGGCGAAGCGGATGAAACGCATCCGCCTCCGGAGCACAAGCCTTGACCGGCTAGTTATTCGATGGCCCGCGGAGTGTCGTTTTGTCTGGCAGGCGCCGCCGCAATGGCGGTGTTCCTGCTGTGTACGGCAAAGGGCGGCGGTGCATCGGCCGATGCCGCGCCGGTCGTAGCATGGTTCGCGCAAGCTGACGATGCGTGGCCGGATGATACTTTCCGTTTCCGACACGTTCTGGCACAGCTTCATCAGCACGAGGCCCAGTTGAACGCCACGCAGCGCTGGCATTTGCGACTGCTGGATACGCGACTGCCCGTGGCCGATGGTGACTACGCGAAAGTCGAGTCGACCCTCTACGACATTGCCGATCACTCGGGCGATGTGTCCCTCTCCGTTCGCGCCACGGCGGCGTTGATCCGAGGCAAGTTCTTCAGCCGGGACTATGTGACCGCCTATGCGCTGGCCAACACCCTGGTGGCCGAGCTCCCCAAGGGTGTTGATCCGCAAGCTCGCCTGGAAGGCATGGGTGAGGTCATCCGCATGTTGAACCAGGAGGCCGTGGGGCAATACGACCTTGCACTGGATTATGCGCGGCAAATGAAGGCGTTGCTTCCTTCGAACAAAGGCCAGTGCCACGCCAAGTCGCTTGAAACACAGTCCTTGCTCTATGCGGGCAAATTGACCTCGACCCATCCCGCCTTTCAGGCTGCGATCGACGCATGCCTTGCGGCGGGGGAGTCCCGTCAAACCGCTGCGGTGCGCCTGGATCTGGCCAGTGCCATGGTTGACGAAGGCCATGCCGACCAAGCCATCGCCTTGTTGCGCAGCATCGCCCCCGAGATTCAGGCCACCGGGTACACACCCTATCTGGCCTCGCTGCCTGTCACCGAGGCTCAGGCCTATCTCAGCCTCGGCGACGCGGCCAAGGCACGAAAGTTCGCCCTCGACAGCATTGCGATCACAGGAACGGACAGTCCGCTGTGGACACTGCGGGCCGCCTATGAAGTGCTCTATAAGGCGGAAAAGGCGGAGGGCCACGATACCGCCGCGCTCAACTATTACGAAAAGTACGACGCCCAGAAAACCGCCGCCATGGACAACGCCAGGGCCATCGCCTTGGCCTACCAGACGGTCAGGCAGCAGGTGCTGTCCGAGAAGATGAAGCTGGATGCCCTGAGCAAGGAGAACAGGATCCTGCAGCTTAGCCAGGCCCTGGCGAGCCAGGCACATAAAAGCAGCCAGTTGTTCAATGCGCTGCTACTGGCGGTGATCGCCTTTTTCGTTCTGGCGCTGCTATGGCTGTGGCGTTCCTGGCGGCGTTTCCGCTGGATGGCGCGGCACGACGGCCTGACCGGGGCGTACAACCGCGAACATTTTTTCGTCGAAGCGGGACGAACGCTGCGGCGATTGCACAAGACAGGGACCGATGCCTGTCTGGTCGTGCTCGACCTGGATCATTTCAAGCGGATCAATGACACGCACGGACATGCCGCCGGCGACCAGGTATTACGTTCTGCCGCGACGATCATCGGCGACGAACTGCGCTCCACTGACCTGCTCGGCCGCCTGGGTGGCGAGGAGTTCGGCATCCTGATGACGGGCTGTTCGTGCGACCAAGGATTGGAGGTGGCAAATCGTATCCGCCACACCTTGTCCACTACGTCGGTAACGCTGGATTCCCAGGTCACCGTCACGGTGACCGCCAGCCTGGGGCTCGCCTGCGCCGCCAATTCGAGCTACATGCTACGTGTGTTACTGGTAGACGCCGACGCTGCGCTTTACCAGGCGAAGGAGGGTGGCCGCAACCAGGTCGTGGTGCACACGCGTGCCGAGGTGCCCTCGGTCGTTTCCTCGAGCGATGGTCAGCTAACTCTCAATGCCTGATACGAGCCGGCTCAAGAGAGCTGCGGTGTAAGTTTTACAAAGGAAAATTCGTTCCTCCCACATGGAGTCGCATTCGCTTTGAATGAAAAGTGATCTTGGCACGCATGGGTTGAGGACGAAGGGCGCCGGACCGTTGCGCCCTTACTTATGCTCAAAGTCAATGACCTGACGGTTCCCGTCACCCTGGAGTGCGGGAGGGAGCGCATCAACGTTCCTCTTGCTCCGCGCCGGTCCGGCAGTCATCACTCAAGTGCAGACAACTAGCCACCCGTTGGCGGAAGCGCCGCACCACCGGTCAAGGCACGGGCATCATCGGTACGGTTCAGCACGCCGGAGGAGCGATCGAAAAGTCCGAAGGCATTGTTGCCTGTACCGTTATCGGCATCGTCCCAGTAGACCGGACGAATGCCGAGGCTATTGGCCTGGCCGACAACATACTTGTCGAAATACGTCCGCGACGCGAGATGCAGGTTGAGGTTGGTGCCCGTCAGGCCTGCTGTGCCGGTGCGGCGAATGGCGCCAAATTCACCCAAAAGCACGGGGATCCCTTTGCTGGTGAATTGGGAGCTCATCGCTTGCAGCTCCGACGTCACGTAAGACTCCTCTGTGGCGGACGTCGAGTTGCGGGTCGTCAGGGTCGAAGAATGATAATTCTTTCCCCAGAAGTACCACATCGATCCCCATGTGGCATCGGCTGTCATCAGTGCATATTGATAAGGCGAGTAGTAATGCACTTCGAACGCCAGGTGCTTTGCCGGATCGGATGGGATCGTGGTCACCCAGCTATGGGTGTTGTCAATGTTTCCGCCGCCTGGCCCCTGGAGCACCAGCCAACGTGTATTGTTGTTGCCACCGGTCGCACGAACTGCATTGATAAAGTTCTGGTAATACTGCAACAGGACTGTGGTCTGTGCCTGGGAAGAAACATTCGGCTCGTTAGCGACGGCGAAAAGCAGCTTCGAGTTGTAGCCTTTGAAGTTGTTCGCGATCTGCGTCCAGTAGGAAACCAGCTTCGCATTGACGTTCGGATCAAAGCTGTTGAAGTTCGAGTCCTCGAACCAACCGCCATCCCAATGATCGTTGATGATCACGGTGAGGTTGGCCGCCTGAGCCCATTGGACGACCTGTGTGACTGTCGCCATGTAGGACGCATTGATCACATGCGTATTCGGATCGGCGTTGTGGTCCCACGCGCAGGGGATACGAATGGTGTTGAAGCCGGCGGCCGCGACGTTGTTGATCAGCTTCTGAGTGGGTGGTACAGCACCCGACCAAGTGGCTTCCAGGGTGTTGCCGAGGTTCCAGCCGTAAGTTGGGTTCGCCAGCTGCGCCCGTCCGCTTATCGGGAGCAGCGACAAACTGGCGATCAAGAGCAGCGCGGACACCGTTCGGAACTTTGGCGGGCCGCCAAACGACTGGCGGCAGACGGCCAAAAGGGCTCGATTTCGGGCAAAGTTCCAATGGCGTGAATGCATACTGGGAAACCCTCTCGGTTGACGGAACTGAAGAGTTCATCCGGCACACGGCTGTCACCGTGCTCAGTTATGCATCCTGCGAAGGCTGCGCGCGACGCGCAATTGTGAAAACGATGGGGGCGCTTGATGTTTATTCATTTGCGGTCGCCGCATTCGAGACGTGGGGTTCTTAACGCGAACGACTGTCCTGTCAGTTTTGAATGACGCCGATTTTTCAATATCTTCCTTTCCCATGGTTCCTTTCCCTTCGTCGCAAGCGTCGAAGTCCGTGTGACTTGCGGCACTACTGGCCTATTCGGCTGCCGATGCAAGCTACCGTTGCTGCTGAGCGTCATGGGCTGGACAAACGGGTGATCAGTGCGTGCAATCCTCCGACGGGTAGTTCTCGTTCTCGCAAGTGTGGCCCTGACCCTCGTTGTGATATGGGGCGGATTGATCCTTGCGTTCCGCTTCAATTTCCATCGCGCTGCGCCAGATGCCAGTTATCCGACGCCGGCATCGCCACTTGAGGCGCTAGAGATCTGCAAAGAGATCTGGGACACCCACCATCTCGATCACCGAACATTGCCAAACATTTTAATAGCACCCTGTTCCAGCAAGTCGGGATGCGGGTTGACCCCAAACGGGGCGGGTTCACCTAACCGTAAAGCTGAAGCGATGAAAGCCCAGAGCGCCTCGGGTGGAGGAGCATCCACAGGCGGCGATCCATCGGGCTGCTGGCGCCCTGGGGCGCCCGTTTTGACGTATTTGCCAATTACCGTGGCAGTGCCGCCCTTGGCGTGATCTGCACCCGGCAGCGTGCGGCTGAATTCACCCATCAGAAGCGTTACGACATTGCGACCCGGCATGGCCATGACGCGTCTGAGAAACGTCGCCAACATCGGGGTAATGGGCGTCATGATTTCGCGCGCCACTTTTCCAACGTCGTCGTGGTGGGTATCGAACTGTCGATCCTGTCGACCGGTATACGCCGGTTGCGCGTAGATCACGCTGGCACCTTCGTGGACCAGCGCCTCCACCGCGGCAAAGGTTGCACGCTGACTGTCGATCGCTGGGTTAGCGCCGAATGCTCCATAGGCCTCGCGGATGTCATTGAATTGAGCGATGGATAGTGTGTGGCGCGTATCGTCAAGCTTTTCCACGCGCTCGAAACGAATACCTTGCTCGGCAGGTGGATTCTCAGAAATACCCACCGGCAAGCCCAAGTTATTGACGATAGCGCATGAAACCTCACCCCGCGGCATTGCCGCCGCCATGCGTAACAGCTGGCTTCGCGGACCCGATTGCAGTACCGCCATGCGTGAATCGTCATGCGAATAACACCCGTGTCGGAAATGCACTGATGCCATATGGCTGAGTGCCGTGGCGGGTAGCGCTCCCAGCGAGCCTGCATCGACATGAAGTCCGTTGCCCAAGCTGCGTATATTGTCTTGTGTGACACCGAATGCGCCGTTGGCAAGGAACGCGTCTGCACTGTTGAACAGACCGGCCGGTCCGCCATTGAGCCACCACACCACCAAGGTAGGGCGTTCAGTGCGGCTCCCAGGCTTGGCTAGCGCACCCCAATCGCCGAGGGCTAGCGTGCCAGTCAAGGCGACGCCAACCTTGAGAAAGCCGCGCCGTGTCATGGCGGGTGTATGCATGTGTGCCTGCCTCATTCGGTTTGGCGGCTGGCTCGATCACCGGTCGCGTCCGGCGAGTTCTGTGTTGTTGCCCGTGCCGCGGATTTAGACGTAGCCTAGGTTGTCCGACTTTCGAAAGGTGGCCATCTTATGTCGCGTTTCAGACAGCAGCCGACAAGCGTAAAAGCGTGGCCGATTACGGCACTGGCGAAGGACTATCCTCACGGGTGGCATGTATCCATGCATCGGCATCATCGCGGCCAGCTGATTTACGCCAAATCGGGCGTGATGCATGTGACTACGCGTGAGGGCATCTGGATCGTTCCGCCACAGCGTGCATTATGGATGCCGCTGGGCATGGAACACGAAATTCGAATGGAAGGACGAGTGACTGTGCGCATGCTATATCTGGATCGTTCCAGCAGCGCATTGTTCGGTTCGCATTGCAAGGTGTTGTCGGTATCTGCACTATTGCGGGAATTGATCCTGGCCGCAGTGAAGGCGTATGCAGAGAAGCGCAGGGAGCGAATCACTATTCTTTCGCCTCTGATGTTGCATGAATTGCAAGGAGCGAACGAGGAGGCCTTGCACATACCGGTGCCGTCAGACCCACGCCTCAAAAACGTATGTCAGCGTTTGCTTTCCGGAACGTCAGGGACAGACACTCTGGAGCAGCTGGCAGCACATGTAGGTGCAAGCAGTCGCACCTTGGCACGATTATTCGAGAGTGAATTGCAGATGTCATTCGTACATTGGCGTCAGCAAATACGGTTGGCAAGAGCATTGAGCCAAATAAGTCAGGGGCATGCCATCAAATCAGTGGCACGTGATGCTGGCTACGCCAGTTGCAGTGCATTCAGCAGCATGTTTCATCGCGTGCTAGGCCTTACACCCACACACTATATGAGGAAGATGGCGGAGCCTTAGGTGGCTTCTCCTGGCTTTCTCAAGTCTGGACCGAAAGCGAATTGGTCAGACCGGAGTCCACCCATAGCGGTCAAAAAGGAGCGGGTGATTAGGGCTGGTTATCGTGGGTATCAGATCGCTCATGGGGTAGCCTGACTTTGTATCCGCAACCCAAAGTGCACATTGCAAGCGTCGAAGTCCGTGTGACTTGCGGCACTACTGGCCTATTCGGCTGCCGATGCAAGCTATCGGTGCTGCTGAGCGTCATGGGCTGGACAAACGGGTGATCAGTGCGTGCAATCCTCCGACGAGTAGTTTTCGTTCTCGCAAGTGTGGCCCTGACCCTCATTGTGATATGGGGCGGATTGATCCTTGCGTTCCGCTTCAATTTCCATCGCGCTGCGCCAGACGCCAGTTATCCGACGCCCACATCGTCACTTGAGGCGCAGCAGCAGGATGTCGACTATTTCGCCAAAGTGATAGCGCGCGATCGTGCTTTTTCGCCTGACGAACGCAAAACGGCGGAAGCACGTATCGCCGCTCTCCAAGCCTTGCCGAATGCGCTGCCGTTACCCAAGCTGCACGTGGCGCTGATGCAAGTGATGGCGCTGGCCGACAATGGTCATTCTCGAATGGATGCAACGGCCGATCAGGGTGCGCTGATCGTTCCGCTAAGGGTGACGCGCTTTGCGGAAGGTTTCTACGTAACTCGTGCTGCGGCAACCTATCGCGAGATGCTCAGCGGTCGCGTGGTAAGCATCGACGGGCATCCGATCGATCAGATATTGCTTCAGCTGGATACGCTTCGCGGCGGCGTGGAGGGTTTTCGTCGGGAAAACGATACGACATACATCATCGTGCAGGACTTGCTGTACGGTTTGGGCATCGCTACCGAGCCCAAGGCTTCGACCTGGACTGTCGTACTATCCGACGGTCGAACTGTGACGCGTCGACTGGATGCTTATTCGATGCACCAGGACGACAGCATACCTGCGAGCGGACGTTGGTTGTCGCCCGAACCGAGCAAGGGCGTCGAGCAAGATTGGAGCGCTTACCATCCGCGATCCGCAGAACTGCCGGAAACGTGGCGGGATTTTGATAATCCTTTCCGGATATTCTCCGCCGCGGACAGCTGCGCCAAGGTGGTGCGACTGCAAAGTATCGGAGACGTCGATAGCTACCGGATTGCACCATTTCTCGCCGCGGCGGAAGCAACGCTTCGCGCAAATCCGCCTTGCGCCGTGATCCTCGACCTGCGTGGCGATGGTGGTGGCGATTACACCAACGTCTGGCACTTCACACACGTGCTGCCGAACTTGCTCGCGCCAGGCGGCCACATCTTCATGCTCACCAATTCGCAGACTTTTTCCGCCGCCATCACGGCTGCCGCATTCGTCAAAGACGCCGGCGGCGACCGGGTCACAATCATTGGTGAGCCAGTTGGCGACCGCTTGTCCTTTTTCTCCGAGGGCAACAAAGCCTGCTTGCCCAATCTAAAGGTATGCGCCTACCCGCAAACGGCGAAGCACGACTACCAACACTCCTGCGACAACTGGCGCGAATGCTTTTGGCTCAACTGGTTTTATCCAGTCAGGGTGAAGAGTCTGCAGCCGGATATCGGCGTACCGCTCAGGTTTGAAGATTGGAACACTGGCCACGACGCTGCCTACGAGACTGCACGCCAGCTAGCTATGCACCCGGTCCGCAAAATGTAAGTCCCCGGATAGAACTCCGTGTGATGGCACTAAAGCCGGGCGATCAGGGACTGTTATCGGGGGCAGGGCAGGGGCGGCTTTAAGCCCTAAAACTTATCCGGTATAAGCCCCGCCACGCGGTAGCTATCGATCAACGTATCGTAAAGCGCAATATCCGAGCGACTCCTGGCCATGAGCTGCGCGCCGGCGACGGCTGCAAAGATGGCGCGCGCACGCTGCTCACTTGCTCCAGAGTTGACTGCGCCGGCCGCGGACAGGACCTTGCTTAACCAGGCGACGTTTACATCAGCAAAGGTCCGAACTTCTTTCATGACCGCCTCTGGCAGGTCATCGCTTTCGGCAGCCATAAAGCTGCAAAGGCAAATGCGATTGCCAGTCTCAAGCGCCTTGCGAAAAGTATCCGGATACCGGCGCAAACACTGGAGCGGATTGAGCGATTCGGCGCCTAGTGCCTCTAGCGCTGCGGCCGAGTCCTCCCAGTAACGCCTTGCTACCGCCACGCCAAGATCGGCCTTGCCTGTGAAATGGTGGTAGATGCTCGCAGCTTTAATCCCGACCTCGTCAGCGAGGTCGCGGACGTTCAATCCGCCGTAGCCATGCGCCTGCGCCATTTTTGTGGCGGCCGCCAGGATGCGCTCCCTGGAATTCACTTCGTTCCTCACCGCTGCCGCCCTCGAGCCAGGAATAGGTTGACGGGGTCTACCATACCGCATAAATTGCAACCTATCAAACGTTAGGTAGTTTATTTATAAACTATTCAGCGTGGCCGTTCCGTTGAAACACACATGTAGAGAGGCAATGCCATGAGTTCTCGTGCTACTACCCATTTCGACGCGGGCGAACTGCCCATGATGAAGATCTACGACTTTCCTACAGGACCCTATCCGACCCGCGTCCGTATCGCCCTGGCGGAAAAGAACCTGCAATCATGCGCGCAGTTCGAGATGGTCGATCTTTATAAGGGTGAACACAAAAAGCCTGAGTTCATCGCCAACAAAAATTACTCCGGCACACTGCCGGTACTCGAACTCAACGACGGAACGTGCATAGCCGAGTGCACGGCAATTACCGAATACCTCGATGGGCTCGATGGCGTCCCCACGCTTACCGGCAGAACTCCGCGCGAAAAGGGCATGATTCATATGATGAGCAAGCGCGCCGAGCTGGAGTTACTCGACGCGATCAGTGTCTATTTCCACCACGGCACGCCAGGTCTAGGGCCGGATGTCGAGCTCTATCAGAACCCCGAGTGGGGATTCCGGCAGCGCGACAAGGCGCTGAGGGGCATGCACTACTTCGATACGGTTCTGAAAGCACAGCCGTTTGTCGCTGGCGATACCTTCTCGATGGCCGACATTACCGTCATTGGCGGCCTGATCTTTGCTGGGATTGTGAATCTGCCTGTGCCGGCGGAGTGCAAGGCGCTTCTCGCCTGGTACGCACGCATGCAAGAGCGTCCGAGCGTGAAAGAGCAGCCGGCCATTCTCTGGCTGAATGGCCAAGCGTTGCCCTCATGACCTTTACCAGATTGTCCTGAAATTCGGCCTTTGCCGACTTTCGGGGCAGTTCTTTTAATGCTATCGATCGCGCCATTCACCGTGTGGAGAGAACCGCCGGAGGAGGGATATCTAGAACACCCACTATCTCAATCACTGAACATTGCTGACTGCATCAGCAGTGGCCAGTGCAGCGATATCGGGTAGTGGGTGTCCCAAATTCGTGTGTCATCACCCGAGTTCAGCTTTGTAGCCTTGGGCATCCGCAGCGGTGAGCGCACCTGCGTTCTGAGCGTTCTGTAGGGCGCTGATTGCGGCTTGTCGTCTGCCGTTCTCATCGTATTGGCTGCCGATCTGTTTTAACCAGCTGTCCAGTGTGCCGTCGTTTTTCATGATGCTGATGATTTCCGTTTGGTAAGCAGCATCATGGTTGCCTGTCAGCAGATCGCCGATCTGCGCAGCACCGCCTCTGTGTTTTGCGTCTTCGTAATCGCAATCTGCCTGGCGGCGGGCGTTACCGTTGGCGCTGAATATCCCGGGGTCAACGCTTTGCAGATAGGCTTTGGTATTCGGGAAACCTCCGCCACCGATCAGATTCACCAGATGGGCATTGTAGGTAAGCGGGCTTGGAGGGCTGTTGCTGGCTATCGTGCGCTGCTCGAAGAACACGCTGCCGTAATTCGGATTGTCCGCGGCCAGTAGCGACAAAAAATTGTTCACATCGGCGGGTTTGATCTGGCAGGCCTTGACCGCATCGATGATGCCCTGCGTAACGGCCATGCCCTGGTTGAACGCCTCGGGATGGGTTTTCCATATTTCTTCAGCCTGATTAAGGCCATCTCCTGAATTGGGGCTTGGATGCGCTCGCGGATGCGGGTCCGAGTCCGAGTCCAGCCCATCAGGCTCCGGGTCAAGGCCTAGCTGCTGGGCAAACGAACTGAGCTGATTGCCGTGTTCGACCATTGCATTGACCATCTGGTCGTCGAGTCCGGCAGCTTTGAGGTACTTCGTCTGGTCATCGCGGAATTCGCGTTGTTGCTGCGCATTCTCCAGGACAACGCCTGTCAGTTGGAACGGGGCAGCCACGAGCATGCCGATACCCATCACCGTCAGACCTTCCACCTGTGTGCCGGGAATGATCGCCATGATGCTGCCTACGCATGTACTCATATCCGCAAATGTTGCGGCCGCATGGACGGCTCCATTTGCCGTGCCTGGATTGTTCGCCGCCACCATTCCATCCTGGTACATCGTGGCCAGGCTACCGACCACACCGAGGCCGGGCACCAGCTTGGCACCCAGTTTGCTCATAGTCTCAGCCGAAGCATTGTAGGCGCCGAACTTGGCGGCTTCTGCCATCACTTGCAAGGCACCTGAACCAACTTCGGACGCATCCCCGGCGGCCAAGGAAAACGAGCTGATCATTTCAGCGGTCTGATCGGTGGTTGCGCCATTGAGGATGTCGATGCTCACTCCGCAGGTAGCCCAGGCTTTGCCGACTGGGCCCATTTCCTTGAACGCCTCGGCAAAATTCTGCGAGCTGAATGCCTTGATGTTGCCGTTGGCCGTGAGCTTATAGTCGGCCATGGCCTTATAGTTTTCGCTGACATCTTTCCATCCCGCGTATCCCTTGAACACCGGATCAGCTAACTGCACTAACTGGTCGCTAGCTGCCTTGGTATCTCCACCGTTCTCGACCAGCAATTCCCCTTGAGCGGACTTCACCGCATCGGACAGAAACGTGCTTTGGTAGTCGGAAAATTGGCTGAAAGCCTTCTGCACAGTGGGGTCGTTTTGCACATCGGCCGCCAATCGCAGGGCGATCGTGCCTTGGCCCGATTGCGTCATGTCTTTCATCATGCTGTAGAGCTGTTTTGCTGCATCGGAATTGCGGCCTGCTGCAAACAGCAAGCTGGCCTGGTTGTTCTGTAAGTACGCGGCAAGGGCGTTCGACGCATTTTTGTCTGCGTCATAGACCGCAGCGTTGTCGTCGTGATACGCCTGGATGAATTTTTGCTGCTGCTCATAGGTCAACGGCCCGGACTGGGACAGTAATTCGGCCAGTCTCTGATCCTTCTCTTCCGCGGGGCCATGAGCAGCCTCATACGCTGGCAACGGGCTGCTGTTGCCGTTGGCGAGATAATCCCGCACACCCTCCGCAGCTGCGTCGAGTGCATCACTAGCTTGCTGGGTATGGCCGTTTGCTTGCAGTGCATTGCCCAGGGCGATGGCGAAGCTCGGGTTCCCATCCGCGCCATTCCCGTAGCGGGCATCGCCGCGGATGCTGTCTTCCAGCAAGCTGTTGGTTCCGCCGGAGGTGAGTAATTGGCTGGCGGCAGGACTATTCGCATAGGCCTTGGCAGCTTGCTGCAGCACTAAGTCAGCTTGATAACTGCCATTCACTTGGCCGAACACGTTCTGCATGCTGTAGAGCAAAGCTATCGGGTTGTCCGTGTTACGCAACTGCGCGATGTTCTGAATGGTTGGCATGCTGGCCTGGATCACCGCGGCCGCTAAATCGGGCGACAGGCCGGCCGTTGCCGTCTGCAGCAGATTGATCGATTGGGACGCCTGGTCCTTGGCTTGCGCAACATCGCCGGGTTTGACTTGCGCATAGGGTTGCGCGACCTGATCCGCTACGGCCTGGACCCAGTTCTGGACATTGGGATCGGCCAGTACTTGAGCGAATAAAGCTTGCGGTTGGTTTTGCAGCTGGGCGTTCAAAGTCTGCAGCTTGTCATGCGGACTGGCATTGCCTGGTATCGCGGAAATCAGCATGTCCACCCGGTAGCTATTGACACTGGCACTGATCGCGACCTGTGCATCCGGGTCGCTCTGATAACGCTGCACGATCCCCTCTCCGAAGCTGGCAGCAAGCTGATCGCCAGGCACCTGGAAGTTGGCGGGCACGCCGTTATTTCGATTGGCGATTTCACCGGCGATCTCGTTTCGAACCGCGCTATCCATGGCTTGTCGCGCACTGTTGAGGTTGCTCAACTGATCTTGCGCAACCTCGGACGTGAGCGGCACATGTCGCGGCGTCTGCTTGAGTGCTTGCTGGTAAGCGTTGACTGCAGTGTCGGTCTGCTGTGCTAGTGTCTGCGGCGAGGCCGACTCCTCGTCTTCGGTGGGCGCCACTGCGTTGGGCGGCAACGTCAACGCCTGGCCCGTCAGAAGCGCCGTCGAAGTGCTGATCCCGTTGGTTCGCGCCAGCTCCTCCGGTGTCACGCCATAAGCTTGCGCGATGCTCTGCACGGTATCGTGCGTTTGCACCGTGTAGGAAGCGGGAGACGACAGAGGAGGTAGGGTGTAATTGGCGGGAGCACCGGATTCGGTCCTAAGCATGACGGCTTCTTCCTGTGAGGAGCTGCCTATATAGATAGTCGCAAAAGACGTCGAAAAAAATAGGGTCTTTCCCTAGTGGGCCGCCCAGGAACAAAGACACTTCACAGCCTCAGAATCAGGCCTGCCAAACAAACAAAGTCCCCTACGCGCCTACGACGGGCAGGGGACCGTCGCGATATCCCCAAGCACCTTACTGGCCTCTATCTCCAGAAGCCTTACACCCTCATCAGCTAGTTTTCGCCAAAGCGGCCATTAACTGACCGGGTCGCTTCCGACCCGAAGCAAAGGCTCGGGCAGGGCGATTATCCACTTGCAAATCACCCATGCGCGCCGTACAGTGAACCACATGGTTCACTATCAAGCCCGCCTCGACACAACCTTCGCTGCGCTCGCCGATGTCACCCGACGCGGCGTGCTGGAGCAGCTCGGAGATTCAGACGCCTCCATCACCGACCTTGCCCAAAGGTTTCACATGACCCTCACGGGCATGAAGAAGCACGTCAGCGTTTTGGAGCAGGCAGGGCTCGTGACGACGGAAAAGGTCGGGCGCGTACGAACCTGCAAGCTCGGACAGCGCCGGCTGGAAGAAGAGGCCGCCTGGATCGAGCAGCACCGCCAGCTCTGGAGCGCGCGCTTCGATGCGCTGCACAAACTTGTCGAGCACTTGAAAAGCAAGGAGAAGGTAAATGCCCCAAGCAAAAGAAGGTAATCCCGCCGCCATGAACCACACCGCCGTGCAACGCAAATCCGACTACGAACTCGTCGTGACGCGAACGTTCGATGCCTCAGCACACCTCGTCTTCGAGGCGTGGAGCAACCCCGACTTGTTCAAGCTTTGGTGGGTTCCGAAATCGGCGGGCATGTCGCTGGTCTCGTGCGACATGGATGTTCGCGCCGGAGGTAAGTATCGCCTTGTGTTCAGCCATCCGGCCTTCGATCAACCGATGGCGTTCTTCGGCACGTATAAAGAGGTAACGCCGAACAAGCGCCTCGTATGGACGAACGAGGAAAGCGATCAGGGCGCCGTGACCACGGTGACGTTCGAAGAACATGCCGGCAAAACGCTGGTTACCCTGCACGAACTCTACCCCACGACAGCAGCCCTCGAAGAAGCCCTTGCCGGTTCGGCGGAAGGCCTGCCCGAACAGTTCGCACAGCTGGATGAGTTGCTCGCCGGCAGATCGTGACCACCCCGCGACCGCCGCGCTGACTAGTTCGGCACCACGTGAGGACCATATGCTCAGACGTGATTTTCTGAAGACTGTCATGGCGACCGCGGTGCTGACTGCGGTCCTTCCCGTTCAAGCCAAGAAGACGCTCGCCGTATCGAACGAGCATTTTGCCGACGTCAACGGCCAGCATCTCTTTTACAGCGTGCATGGCGCCGGCAAACCGCTCATTCTTCTCCACGGCGGTATCGACCCGGGCAGCTTCGGGAGCAATCTGGCCAAACTGGCCAAGGGACGGCAGGTGATCGCCGTCCACCTCCAGGCTCATGGTCGCACGCCAGACACTGACAGGCCTCTGCGCAGTGAAACGATGGGCGATGACATAGCCGCGCTGATCGGCCATCTGAATCTCCAGAAAGCCGACGTCATGGGCTACTCGCTGGGCGCCAGCGTCGCGCTGCAGACCGCTATCCGCCATCCGGACGTGGTCGACCGACTGGTGCTCGTGTCCGCGGCAATGAAGCAGGACGGCTTTTATCCGGAGGTGGTGGCCGCCTTCAAACAGTTGGAAGCCAACGCTGCCACGATCGGCCCTGGCGTCAGGGCATCGCCATTAGGGCAGGCCTATCCCGATGTCGATTGGACCAACCTCTTCAGGAAGGTCGGCGACATGACCAAACGCCCCTTCGACTGGAGTGCCGACGTCGCCAAGCTTCAGGCACGCACACTGCTGGTCTTTGCCGACGCTGACGCCATCCGACCCGAACACATGATCGAGTTCTGGAAGGCATTGGGAGGCGGCCAGCGCGATGCCGGAATCGATGGCTCCCTACGGCCCGCAAACGAGCTCGCCATCTTGCCGAACACCACCCACTACACGCTCCCCGTCGACCCGATGTTGCCGGAGATCGTCGAGCGCTTCCTCGGAGCTGCATTGAAGAAGGCAGGTTAGGGGTTCGCGATGCGCTCACGGAGCTATCAGAGCAAGATATCTGGAAAGAGATCTGGGACACCCACCATCTCGATCACTGAACATTGCTAACTGCACCAGCGGCGGCCAACGCAGTCCTGTCGGATGGTGGGCGCCCCAAGTTGGCGGCTCCAATAGAGAGGCAACGCCTCAGTGCCATATTAGGGTGGTGGTGCCTACACAACTTGTCGAGGTTTGTCGCGCTCAAGTTTCTCACTTGGCCGCCGTTATCAAGGCTGCCGGAAGCAGTTCGGCCAAGCGGGGGCCTTTAGGATGAAAAAGCATATTCTGTACATGAGCGTACTTGGCCTAGTGTGCTTGGCGGCGCTCACAGGATGTGGGACTACCGCAACAAGCCCCTCAGGCATGCGCAGTTGCTCCAAGGGTGCCAACGGTGGTGGCGGAATCTACAACCCCACAATGGCCTACTGCGAAGACGGCGCTATTGTTGACAACAATATGCGCCTTTGCCGAAAAGGCGGCAGTGGTGGTGGCGGTGTTTATAATCCTGCCACAAGCTACTGTGACGACGGGATGGCCTTGTCCAAAGGGATGAGGCTCTGCAAGAAGGGGCGTGACGGTGGTGGCGGGATCTATAATCCTCAGGCAGCAAGCTGCAGCCAAGGACAGATCTACTAAATAATCGGTGGAAAAACGGGACACCCATGTTCCATGGAATGGTGGATGTCCCGCTTGAGTTCCAGAGCCCGAGGGTAGGGCAGGCCAACGGTCTATCAGATCGTAGATGTCCTGAACCAGTCTGCCGAATTATTTCGGCGTGAGACGGAACAGGCCACCCGGTGCATTGTCTTCCAGTAGCCAGAGTGAGCCATCCGGCGCTTCTTCGATATCGCGGACACGTTTGCCGATGCTCCAACGCTGGGCTGCGGTGGCGCCGCCCTTGCCGTCAAACGTGACGCGAATGATTCCCTCGCTGACAAGGCCACTGAGCAGGGCGCTGCCTTTCCAATGCGGGAACATGCTGCCCTTGTAGAACATGAGATTGCCCGGTGCGATCACCGGCACCCAATAGATCACAGGCTTGACGAGATCGGGCCGCGTATCGGGGTTGGGGATGGGCACGCCGTTATAGTTGATGCCATACGAAACCAGCGGCCAGCCGTAATTCTTGCCACGCTCGATCAGGTTTAGTTCGTCGCCGCCGCGAGGGCCATGTTCAAGCTCCCACAGTCGACCGTCAGGACCGAAGGCGAGGCCGTAAGGCGTGCGGTGACCGACGGACCAGGTTTCGGCCGGCGTAAGGTTGGGGCCGGGGAACGTATAGGTGCTGACGACGGGTGCCGTTTTAGCGGCCTCGGTATCGGCCGCCGGATCGATCAGCGGAATGGTGCGAGCACCGACCTTTCCCGCCCATGGATTGCCCGGCGCGGGTTTGCCGTCCAGCGTCAGCCGCAGAATCTTGCCCACCGGTTGATCGGGATCCTGCGCGGGCGTAAAGCGCTGGCGATCGCCCACGGTAAGGAAGAGATACTTGCCATCCGGTGAAAACGCGATCTGTGCACCGGCCTGGCCGCCTTTGCCCGTGGGCATCTGGCGCCACAGCACCTGGAAGTCGTCCAGCCGGGGCTGATCGCCATCCAGCACGAGTCGACCCCGCCCCATGACCAGGCCGCCGCCATAGTCACCGGGTGCGACATAAGTCAGGTACACACTGTGGTCACGAGCGTAGTGGGGCGAAAGGAAGACGCCCAGCATGCCGTTCTGACCTTCGACGTAGCTCGCCGGCACACCCTTGATCTCGGTCTTAGCGCCTTGCGGAGTCACCAGATCGAGCCGGCCGACTTTCTCGGTCACCAGCATGCGGCCATCGGGCAGGAACGCGATGCGCCAAGGCAGATCGAAGCTGGCCACCTTCGTGATGTTGAAAGGAAGGTCGGGATCGGATTTCTGATCGCCTGCATTGGTTTGTGCGTGGGCGGCGCTTATCAGCAAAGCCCCAAGCAAGAACCCGTTGGCCAACTTCTTCATTTGCATGTTTCCTTGCGCACGAGTGATCCGGGAGATTTTAGTGCTCTGAATGCCGTTTGGGTGTGATGGTTTCTTTCAATCCGGGCGGGGAATTGGGGCCACCCATGAATCGGCCCGTGGGCGATGCATTTCCGCCGGCCACCTGGACAGGCATTCGTGACGCCATTGGACGGACAAGGCATAGATCGCGGATGTTCCCAATAACGCCAATTATTTTCTTGGCTTCCATGATGCTCGCTAGTTGCAAGTAGATCCGGCTTGAGGCGGAACAAGATAAAGGCTTCAAGGGCGAATGTGATTACTGCTTGGCTTTTTACTTTGGTGGCAGCTTGGAATAATAGAGCGACGTTGACCTGTTAGAACGCCCCTATCCACGCCCTAGTACACTGACCCGATAAAGATGTCGCTCATGCTGACGAAAGCACTGCTATCCGTTCTCCTCCTTGCATCGGCTGGTGTCGTTCAAGCGCAGGAACCGATCCCACCTTCGTCACAGCCCCAAACCGCACCCTCTTTGTCGCTTGAACAAAAGGCCCAGCTAGCGAGGCAGGATCAGCAGATGAGTGAGGCCGCCACGGCGATCGTGCAGATGATCGACCAGGGCAAGTTGGATGAGGTATGGAGGGGCGCATCCAGTGTCGCCAAGAATGTAACTAACCATGACAGTTTCGTGAAGCAACTCATTCACGACCGCAAGATACTTGGCACTGTCACTTCGCGAACAGTCAGCGGCGTGACTCGCAGTCAGTCAGACGGTAAAAGCAGCCTGCCAGCCGGCTTGTACATTAGCGTCCGCTTCAGCACGCAGTTCAGCGCAACCAGGCAGGCCGTGCGAGAGTTGGTTTCGTTCTATCTGGATACCGACCAGATCTGGCGCCTGGCCGGTTATTCGGTGCGTTGAAACTCGAATAGCGGATTTAGTTTCGAAATCTGGGACGCGAAATCCGGGAAACCCAACATCTCGATCACTGAACATGGCTAACCGCGTCAGCGGAGGCCAATGCAGTCCTATCGGATAGTGGATGTCCCAAGTTGCCAAGTTGATAGCTCGAAAGGATGGCGCACAGGCGGCATCGCCGACCTAGGCATTCCGGCTTTCCTGCATTTGCGTGGTCGGGCTCGACGATGGTCACCGCAACTGGGAGATCGACTTGCGGTTGCGCGCTCTTGCGGTAATGTTGTCCATGACCTTTCGAATCCTTAGGAGTAGGAAATTGAACGTTGCTGCGTACCGCTTAGGCATTTCTGCGGCCTTATTGGTTTGCTCGACCACCTCGGCATGGGCTGCCGTTCCCGCTGATTTCAAGGCGCAGCTCGCCAAGACTGGCGCCATTAGCGCAGGGCAGACCGTCTATCAGGCGACCGTCTATTGTCAGCAGCCCCCCGCATTTCCCATCCCTCCCGGGGTCATCGAGGGGTATCGATCGCGTGCCAAGGCAGCTTTCGCGGCCGACCCGACTTACGACGCAGACTTTGCCACGGGCTTTGGCGACACGACCATCATGCAAACCTACCTCGCCGGCCTGAAGATGAACGCGGCAGCCATGCAAGAAACCCGTGCAACGGCCTGCCAGAATCTGATCCCAAGCCTGCCGACAAAACCGCATACCCACTAAGGGGCGCCGAAAGGGCAACCACGAACAGGGAGCCCACGGTTGCAGAACGTGCTGTCCAGTGGCATCAGCGCCGGATAATCGGGCTTTGGTCCGATGCCGACGGGATTGTGAGTCGGATGATCTGGTCTATCACGGCAGAGGCACGATGATGGCAAGGCCGTCATCGTGATGCACAAGACAGGGATATCTAGGACACCCACTATCTCGATCACTCAACATTGCTAACTGCACCAGCAGCGACTCATGCAGTGGCATTGGATAGCGGGTGTCCCAAATGGGTGTTCCGGCCGAGAGGAGCGAGGCTCAGCCCCGGTCCAATGAACGTCGGGTTGGAACTTGGTAGCAGATGGTCAGCACGATCCGAACTGGCATCCTGCGCATTATTCGCGCATAGCCAGCCGTAGCTTGGCCACCGACTGAGTGGTGTCAAAGTCACAGTGCGACTTGCCGCGTCCAGGGTGATTAAATTTAGAAGGTCGCGGCATTGGACTGGAGGTGGCAGAAGGCCGGGAGTAATTGTTCAAGATTGGCCCGGTCTGGTCGATAGGTAGCTCTAAGCTAACTGATGGCGCTCCTCATCCTCTGCGCGGTAAACCCAAGCCATGGGATCCTTGCAGGTTCGCCATCAATACTCGGTGAGGGGATCATGGAATGGATTGCAAGGTTGACGCATGCCGGCACATTGCTGATCGTCAACGCGCTGTTGGCAGCTCTGTCCTCAGCGCTGTTCTTTGTTCTTTACGCGGCCCATCCCAGAATCAAGCGTTTGTTCGGCGTGCTGTTGTGGGGCATTAGTTATGCTGCTTTTGCGGCGGGTTTTGGGGTTCTTTTCCTTCCAGCGTTTCGTCTTGATTTTCCGGGGCTAGGACTTGTAGGCAACCTCTCGATTGACGTTGGTGCGGTGCTCGCCCTGCTTGCCGTCAACACCTACTTGGAACTGTCAAATCGCAAGTTATGGGTGCTGCTCCCCGTAGCCATGATCGCGATCCTGGAAGTGTGTGCCGTGCTGCACGAGGGTGAGAATCTTCGCATTATGGTGATCCTGGGAGGGGCGTTGACTGGGATGGTCACGATCGTAACGGGTGTCGCTTTCTGGCAATGCGAGGACGAGCCGCAACGTCCGATTGCGCGCCTGGCCGCGGCATTCCACTTTCTTTGGGCGGCCATGCTGCTGACCCGAGTGTTTTGGTGGATCGTCCACCCGATGGCCGGCGAGAACCAAGACCCGACTTCTACGTTTGGTTTGCTTTCCCGCATGATCCTGACCTGGGTCATTACGCCAAGCGTTCTTTGGATGTTGACTCGACGGCTTGACGCGGAATTGATCCGCTATGCCAGCTTGGATCCTCTTACGGGGGTTGCCAACCGACGAGTGATATGGGAGCAGGGGGAACGTCGAGCCGCTCAGTTAAGTCAGCGTAACGCCGCAATGGCGGTGCTTATGATTGATGTGGACCACTTCAAATCAATCAATGACCGATGGGGACACGATGGGGGCGATCAGATTCTCATCGCAATCGCGGATACGCTCAGAAGAAATATCCGCGAGAAAGACATGTTGGGCCGCGTCGGCGGCGAAGAATTTATGGTGCTTCTTCAATATGGCGATGAAAGCGCGGTGAGAGAGACCGCGGAGCGACTGCGGTATGCGGTCGAGAACGAGGCGATCTTTCTGCCGTCGGGAGACCCTTGGCATTGCACGGTCAGCATTGGATATTGTACGTCGACACGCAGCGAAGCGAAGTGGAAAGAAGTGGTCGTCGCTGCTGATCGGGCGCTCTATGCGGCCAAGCGAGAAGGTCGTAACCGCGTGCTCGGTGCTTCGAATGTAGCTCTAAGTGCATGAGCGCCAGCGCAGCTCGCGTTGAAGAGCGGGCCAACATGGACCCGGTCATAACGGCCAGCTCCCCGTTTTGATTTCGCCAGCTTGCATGAGACGGGAAGGATCACATCCGGCATGCGGCTGACCGCCAGGGCGAGTAGGGTGGTTCCTGAGATCGGAAGCACCAGTCATATCATTTTGCAATGACTGAAATATGTCCGGGGTGGATTTAATGATGTGTGGTGGCCGGCTAGGCTCAGCTCACCCCATCCCCGAATCAAGGCGTTCCCATGCATCGATACGGCACCATTCTCGCGCTTTGCGGATTGGCACTGGCGTTGCCTTGCCGTGTCCAAGCCGATACAAACGCCTTTGAGAAGGCCGTGCAACGCTCTGATTTATCTAACGAAAATCCGACCGTTGCAGCAGGTCGCGTGCCAGCGTGGCTGGTCGGTACCTGGGTCCTGATCCGTTGCGACAATGTCTACCCGGATGGCCGGCTGGTAGAACTCTATGGATCGAATCCCCAGGGTCTGTGGCTCATCGACGCCCAGGGCCATTACATGATGCAGATGGTTCGGGCCGAGCGGGAGTCATTCGACGCCAACGACAAATCCAGGGGTACGCCCGACGAATACCGCGCGGCATCGTTGGGCTCAAATGCGCATTACGGGTGGCTAAGTGTGGACGGCGTCCAGTTGCACACGCATATCACGCATGCTTCTTATCCGAACTGGGATAACAAGGACGGCAATACGACATTTGTCCTCCAGGGCGACTTGCTGACTTATTCCGTGGACAAGCCGAGCAGTGGCTCGGCTGAAGGCGCTCGCGGCGTGGTGGTTTGGCGCCGCGTGGCCATTTGAACGTATGACTTGAACGGTACGACCATCCCCGGTTCTTTCTTTCGGAGCAATACGATCCATGAACAAGTTCCTGATGTGCAGCGCGCTCTTGCTTGGAACAGCGACGTTGGCACATGCCGACATGCAAGGGTTGCCTGCGTATGTATCGGCGGCAGTGGCCGATCATTCGCGGCCGGAGGCCGATACCAAGCGCGACACGGATCGCAAGCCAGCCGAACTGGTCGCCTTTGCAGGCATCAAACCCGGCGACAAGGTGGCCGACGTGATGCCGGGTGGAGGCTACTTCACGCGAATCTTCAGCAAGGTCGTCGGCCCCCAGGGACATGTCTATGCCGTCGTGCCGTCGAGTCTGGCGTCCGGTGCTCCGAAGAAGGTCGACGATATCAAGGCACTGATCGCCGATCCCGCATACGGAAATACGACACTCGTCATTCGTCCTTACGATCAACTAGGTGCGGACGAGCCACTCGATGTCATCTGGACCGCGCAGAACTACCACGACGTCTATGGCGCCGTCAGTGTCTTTGCGGTGGCTGGCGAAAGCGGCCCCGACGTAACGGAGAAAATGGACCGCGCCGCTTTCAAGGCGTTGAAGCCTGGTGGGGTCTATATGGTCATCGACCACGTTGCCAAGGGGGGCTCTGACGCGCAGGTCTCAAAGACCCTTCATCGGATGGATCCGGACCAGGTGATCGCACAGGCAAAGGCGGCAGGGTTTGTACTGGAGGCCCGAAGCGATCTGCTTGGCAATGCACAGGACGCGCACGAAAAGATTATATTTGCTCCGGAGATCCGCGGGCATACCGATCAGTTCGTGCTGAAGTTTCGCAAGCCGAAGGCATCGAATTGAGGCAAGGCGGGAATGCTCCGGCAAACGTATCCCTGATGCATCCGAACGTGCAAGGTGCATTCCTCTGCCAAAGAAACCCATCATGAAGAAGCTCGATCTCGAGGCGGTCAAGGCATTCGTGCTAACTGCCGACCTGCAGAGTTTTACACGCGCCGCCGAAGCGCTCGACAGCACGCAGTCTGCCATCAGCACCAAGTTGCGGCGCCTGGAGGAACATTTGGGTCGGCGTCTGCTCGAGCGCACACCGAGGCAGGTGCGTCTATCTGCCGAAGGTGCCGCGTTTCTTGTCGCCGCGCGTGAGCTGGTAGGCGCACACGATCGGGCCATTGCGTCATTTGATGTGGAACAACGGCGCCTGATTATCGGCATCAGTCATCAACTGATCGGCGGCGAACTGCCTGTCCTGCTACGGCGCATGAACGAACACGATCCGAATCTGGTGATCGAGCTGCGCGTGGCGGGATCGCGCGAGGTCAGCCAGGCCTACGAAGCAGGAGCGCTGGACGCAGCGTTGGTGCTTCAGCCCGCCGAACAACGACGTCAGGGCGAGGTGCTGTTCACCGAATCGTTCGCCTGGGTGGCTGCTGTCGACTGGGAGTTGCGAGCGGGGCAGCCGTTGCCGCTGTCCACGCAAGGCGAGTCGTGCAGCATTCGGGCGGGAGCGGTCAATGCGCTCGATCAGGCAGGTATTGCCTGGACCGAGGTCTTTGTGGGGAAGGGTTCGTCTGTCGTGGGTGCGGCCGCTTCGGCGGGGCTGGCTGTCGCGGTATTGGCGCGACGAGCGGCACCCGCAGGCACGATCGATATCGGTCCGGCACTGTCATTGCCGCCGTTACCTACCCAGGAAGCCGTGATGTATACGGCCCTCAATGATCGCCGTTCGCGTAATGCATTACACACGCTGGGAATCGCTTTCAAGAGTTTGACCCAGGTCTGACAAAGTCGATTTGCACGAGGATACGTGGGCGGTTTGCAGCCCGCGTGGGGACGTGTGCGGCCAACAATCCGAGCGTACGTCACGGGTGGGGATACGATGAAAATAGAACGATGGTCAATAATGGTTCTCTTGCTGGGTTCCGTCGTTTGCGCGGCTTCGGCACAGTCCGTCGATGTATCGACGCGTTTGAAGGCGCTCGATGCATTGCTGGCAGAGCAGTGGGAGCACCAGCTGGAAGCCAACCCCGAGTCGGCCACGGTGCTTGGAGACCTGCGCTACAACGATCGCTGGACAGATGCCTCGTTGGCGCATGTGCAGAGCGAGCGCAAAGTCACGGAAGACTTCCTCAAGCGTTTCGATGCCATCGATATCACGGGTTTTCCGGACGAGGCGAAGCTCAGTCAGAAGCTGATGGTGCGTCAGCTCAAGGAGGATCTGCGCAGTGTCGATTTGAAGTTGTACGAAATGCCGCTGGATCAGATGAGTGGCGTGCAGGTTCAGCTGCCCAGCCTTATAAGCTCGATGCCGTTCAACACGACCAGGCAGTACGAGGACTATCTTGCTCGCCTGAAGGCGATACCGGTGGTGTTCGAACAGAGCATCGAGACAGCACGACAGGGTCTGAAGGATGGCCTGATGCCACCGAAGTTCGTGTTGGAAAAAGTGCTGACACAGATCGACAGCATCGCCAAGCCCGCCGGCGAGGACAACACGTTCGCCGGCCCGTTGAGACAGTTTCCTGACAGCGTGTCGCCGCAGGATCGCAAGCGTCTGCATGACGCCATCATCGCGGTCATCGACAACGATGTGCGACCGGCATACTTAAAATTGGGCAAGTTCGTCGCGCAAGAGTACGCCCCGCATGGACGAAGCGAGCCTGGCATCTGGCAGCTGCCCCATGGGGATGTCATCTATCGTTTCCGCATCGAACAGCAGACGACAACGACGGCGAGTCCGGAGAGCATCTATCGACTCGGTCTGGCGGAGGTTGCGCGTATCGAAGGGGACATGACGGTGATCGCCAAGTCCCTGGGTTATCAGGACCTGGCCAGTTTTAGAAATGCGCTCAAGAACGATCCCAAGATGCATCCCCGTTCGCCCGAGGATCTGCTCGATCGATATCGCGTATACGTTGCGGGCATGGAGCCTGAGCTGCCCAAGTGGTTCAATTTGCTACCTGAAACGAAGCTCAAGGTCGTGCCGTTCGAGAGCTATCGCGAAAAGCAGTCGCCACCCGCCTCGTATCAACAGGGCACGCCGGATGGTTCGCGGCCCGCGCAGCTCTATGTGAATACGGGTGACTTCACCCATCGAACGACGATGGAGATCGAATCCATTGCCTATCACGAGGGTATCCCGGGGCACCATCTGCAGTTTTCGATTGCGCAGACGTTGCCGGGTTTGCCGCCGTTTCGCCAGCAGGCGGCCTATACCGCTTATATCGAGGGCTGGGCGCTGTATGTCGAGGGCCTCGGCAAAGAGATGGGATTTTACAAAGACCCGTTGTCCGACTACGGCCGGCTCTCTGGCGAACTGCTGCGTGCCGACCGTCTGGTGGTGGATACCGGGGTGCACTACAAGCATTGGACACGCCAGCAAATGGTGGATTACCTCCACGCCCATTCCGGTCAGGACGAACCGGACATTCAGGCCGAAACGGATCGATACATCACCTGGCCCGGTCAGGCACTCGCCTATAAGGTCGGCCAGTTGAAGATTGTCGAGTTGCGCGAGCGGGCACGAAAATCGCTCGGCGATCGATTCGATATTCGCGCGTTCCACGATCAGATTCTCGGCAGCGGCGCCTTGCCGCTGGACGTACTTCAAGAGCGCGTCGATGCCTGGATTGCGTCGGTGAAAAGCGGTGCGGCTCCGGCGCATCCGGTGGGGCGGTCTTCGTAGCATTGATCTATTGAAACCTCGAGAAACCCCTCCTGATGTCATTCCGGCGCAGGCCGGAACCCAGTGGCTTCGGTTTTCAGTTTTTGCGGTAAAGCTGACTCTTGCACGCCCTCGCGACAACCGATCACAAAGCTACTGGGTTCAGGCCTGCGCCGGGATGACGATCATCAAAAACTGAGGTTATTCGAGGTTGCCGCCAGTCGCGACAAGCCATGACAAAAACATGGTTCGCATTTTGAAGCTGCTTCTAAAACGATTGCTTTTTCGCCACAACGCTGGACGGTCATTTCTATGCACTGGAAAAAGAGCATATACATCACCACCGCCCTGGCCGCGGTCATCATCGGCATCCGTTTCATGGGAGGCGACCGGTCGGCCAACACGGTCGCTCGCGCGGCGGACAGTGGTGTACCCGTCAAGATCGCTGTCGCCACGCTCGATGACATCGATCTCTCATTGACCGTGGTGGCTCGTACGGAGGCCTGGTCGACAGTAAACGTTCGCGCCCGCGTCTCCGGCCAACTTGAATCGCTGGGATTCACACCAGGCGCGAAAGTACACAAGGGTGAGTTGCTGGCGCAGATCGATCCGCTGCCATTCAAGGCACAGATCGACCAGGCGCGTGCGAATGTAGCCAGCGACCAGGCAAAGCTCGACAAAGCGCAGGCCGATCTACAGCGTTACGCACAGGTTCTGGCCAAGGGCTTTGTGTCGCGTACCGACTACGATACCTACAAGGCTAATGTGGAGGTCAGCCATGCCAGCCTTCAGGGCAGTATTGCCGCGCTGGAGCTGGCTCGGCTTCAGTTGAGTTACGTGCATATCGTGGCGCCGTTCGACGGCGTTGCCGGTTTGCCGCAGGTATGGCCTGGCGCCCAGGTGAGCGCCAACGCGACCGACATCGTCGTTCTGAATCAGATCGAGCCGATCCGGGTGACTTTCAGCCTCCCCGAGGGGAGCCTGGATGCGGTTCGCCAAGCCCAGGCGCAAGGCAGTGTCCCCATAGAAGCACAACTGCCCGGTGACGGAAGTGTGGCATTGCAAGGAACGTTGGATTTCATCGACAACACGGTAGATCCAACGACCGGCACAATCGTGCTCAAGGGTCGTTTCGAGAATGGCGACGATCGTCTCACGCCGGGCCAGTTCCTGCAGGTAAAGCTGCCAACCCGTCGACTCAATCATGTGGTGAGCGTGCCGGCATCCGCGTTACAAAGTTCGGACAAGGGCGACTTTGTGTTTGTGGTGGGTGTCGACGGTAAGGCTCATCAGCGCTATCTCGCCGCAGGGCCGGGCAGTGCAGGGCGAATCATCGTCAACAAGGGCTTGCAGGCCGGCGAACGCGTGGTGACGGACGGTCAATTGTTGTTGACCGATGGTACTTCCGTGCACGCGTCGGACGGCGTATGAGACCGCACCTGTGAATCTATCGGAACTGTGTATTCGTCGCCCCGTAATGACGACGCTGCTGATGGCGGCGCTGGTGATCTTTGGCATCGTTGCCTATCCCCGATTGGCGGTAAGCGAGCTACCGAATGTTGATTACCCCACCATTCGCATCAGTGCAAGCCTGCCGGGCGCAGCACCCGAGACCATGGCTTCGGCGGTAGCGACGCCGTTGGAATCGCAGCTCTCGACGATCAGCGGGGTAAGTTCGATGAACTCGTCCAGTTCGTTGGGTACCTCGACCATTACGCTTACCTTCGAGCTGGGCCGCAATATCGACGCCGCCGCCCAGGACGTGCAGTCGGCTCTTTCCGCGGCGCAACTGCAGCTGCCCAAGGACATGCCGGCGCCGCCGGTCTTTCGAAAGGTGAACCCGGCTGCCGCACCAGTGTTGCTCCTGGCCATGACCTCGTCCACGCTGCCACCGGCACAGTTGGATGAGTACGCGGAGACTCGATTGGCGCAGCGGCTGTCCACGATCGACGGCGTGGCCGAGGTGCACGTTTATGGCTCGGCCAAATACGCCGTGCGCATCAGTGTCGATCCTGACCGGCTGGCGCTTGCAGGTATTGGCCTTGATCAGGTGCAGAAAGCCGTAGCGGATGCCAATGTGAACCAGGCCACTGGGACGCTCTACGGTGACAGGCAGCAGTTTGTGGTGCGAAACGACGGCCAGCTCCTGCGCGCGACGCCGTATAACGACGTGGTGGTGGCTTATCGCAACGGGGCACCTGTTCGACTGGGCGATATTGGCGAAGCCAGGGACAGCGTGCAGAACGACCAATTGGCAAGCTGGTATAACCGCGATCGCTCGGTGCTGCTTGCCATCCAGCGGCAGCCGGGCGCCAACACGGTCGATATGATCGACCATATCAAGGCGGTGCTTCCTGGCTTTATCGCAAGCCTGCCGCCGTCTGCGAAACTATCCGTGCTTTACGATCGGTCGCAAACCATTCGGGCCTCCGTTGCCGACGTGCAGTTCACGCTGCTGCTGGCCGGCATACTCGTCGTGCTCGTGATCTACCTGTTTCTCGGGAACCTTTCGGCAACGTTGATTGCCGCTGCCGTCTTGCCGATTTCCATCGCGGGTAGCATCGGCGCGATGTATGTACTTGACTACAGCCTGGACAACCTCACGCTGTTGGCGCTCACGCTTGCGGTTGGCTTTGTAGTCGATGACACCATCGTGATGCTCGAAAATATCGTGCGTCATATCGAGGCCGGCTTGACGCCGTATGACGCCTCCATCAAGGGGGCGCGTGACATCGGCTTTACGATATTTTCGATGACCTTGTCATTGATCGCAGTATTCATCCCGGTGATGTTCATGGAGGGGATCGTCGGACGCCTGTTTCACGAGTTTGCGGTAACCATCAGCGTGGCGATCCTGATTTCAGGTCTCGTCGCCATGACGCTGACCCCCATGTTGTGCAGCCGGTTTATCAGGGCGCATTCGCCTGAGCATGGTCACCGATGGATTGTGGCGTTCGATCGTGGTTTTGCCGCCGTTCGGGAGGCATATATGCGCAGCTTGTGCTGGTGCCTTTCGCGGCCACGGTGGGTGCTGGGCATGTTTGCTTTTAGCCTGCTATGTACAGCATGGTTGTTCTACGACGTTCCCAAGGACTTCATCCCCGCTGGCGATAGCGGCCAGCTGCGGGTAGTGACGGAAGGTCCGCAGGATGTTTCCTTCGGTGGGATGGTGGCACGCCAGCAGCAGCTGGCCGAGATCGCAAGCAACGATCCGAACATTGACGCCTATATGTCTTCCATCGAAGCGGGAGGGTCGACGATCAACGATGGCGACATATTGTTGCGGCTGAAGCCGGCCAGCGAACGCAAACTTACGCCGGAAGAGGTCATTCAGGAGCTGCGACCAAAGTTTGCCCAGGTGGTTGGCATGCGCGCTTACATCATCAATCCCCCGCTGATTCAAATCGGTGGCCTGCGCTCCAAGTCGCAGTACCAGTACACGATACAATCGCTCGATCTCGGCACGTTGTACGCGTGGTCCAACAAAGTGACTGCCGCCTTTGCGGCGTTGCCCGGTTTTCAGGACGTTGCCAACGACTTGAACCTCAACAGTGCAGCCGTGGCGGTCGAGGTAGACCGTTCCAAGCTTGGGCCACTGGGCTTGACCATGGCGCAGGTACAGTCCGCCCTGGGGGCTTCGTTCGGGCAGAACCAGATATCCACCATCTACGGCACGGCCACTCAGTACTGGGTGGTGATGGAGGTTGAGCGCAAGCTGCAAAACGACCCGTCCGTGCTATCGAAGATCTACGTCACCTCAAACAATGGCAAGTTGATTCCATTGAATACTTTGGCCAGCTTTGTGCGCAAGGCACAGGTGCTCACGGTCAACCATCAAGGTGAATTGCCCGCGGTGACCGTTTCGTTCGGTCTTGCACCAGGCGTCAGTTTGAGCGACGCAGTGAAAGCCATTCACGGCGCACTGGACCATATTGGCTTGCCCGCAAGCGTCGGCGGCAGCTTTCAAGGGACGGCGCAAGCTTTTCAACAGTCCATGCAGGGCATGGGTCTACTATTGCTGCTGGCCGTGCTCGTTATCTACGTGGTATTAGGCATTCTCTATGAGAACTTCATTCATCCGTTGACTATTCTTTCGGGCCTACCCGCGGCAGCGGTCGGTGCGTTGCTGACGCTTCTGCTGTTTCATAAGCCGCTCGACTTGTTCGGCTTCGTCGGTATCGTGATGTTGATCGGCATCGTGAAGAAGAACGCGATCATGATGATCGACTTTGCGCTGGTCCGGCAGCGCCAAGAAGGGCTTTCATCGGCCGAGGCGATTGTCGAAGCGTGCGCCGCACGTTTTCGGCCAATCATGATGACAACGATGGCAGCTTTCGCCGGCACGTTGCCCATTGCGGTCGGCATCGGTGCGGGGGCGGAGTCGCGAAGGCCTTTAGGTCTTACGGTGGTCGGCGGTCTGCTTGTCTCACAAGTACTCACCCTGTATCTCACCCCGGTGATCCACTTATATCTCGATCGCTTGCAGCAACATTTTCGTGCAGTTCGTCCGAGATCTTCTCCCATGGGAATCAAAAAAAGGATGGACGTTTACCCCGACTGATGCAGTGTCGGGACATTCCTGGCCCAGTCGCTGCAAATCGTGGTGGGTGTCCCAAAACTGCCTCTGACTTTAAGGCGCAGGTCGCCAAGGTGGGTGCCATTAGCGCAGGGCAGACCGTCTATCAGGCGACCGTCTATTGTCAGCAGCCCCCGGCGTTTCCCATCCCTCCCGGGGTCATCAAGGGGCATCGATCGCGTGCCAAGGCTGCTTTCGCGGCCGACCCGACTTACGGCGCAGACTTTGCCACGGGCTTTGGCGACACGACCATCATGCAAATCTACCTCTCCGGCTTGAAGATGAACGCGGCAGCCATGCAAGAGACCCGTGCAACGGCCTGCCAGAATCTGATCCAAAGCCTGCCGACGAAGCCACATACCCGCTAAAGGGGCAGAAAGGGCAACCACGAAGGGGGAGCCTGCACGTGCCGCAAGTGGTACCAACGCCGAATCGTCGGGCTCCTGTCCGATGTCGACGGGGTCATCGTCGAGTCGGATGGTCTGGTCTATCACGGCAGGGGCATGATCGATAGCAAGGCCGTTATCGTGATGTACAAGGCGGGGATATCTTGGACGCTCGCTATCTCGATCACTGAATATTGCTAACCCCATCAGCGACGGTCAACGCAGTCCTATCGGCTAGTTGGTGCCCCAAGTCGGTGCTCAAAGACATGATCATTGTGCAATGTTGGGATCGGACTCGTTCGGAAGAAAGAGGTGATCTGGCTGGAACAGCAAAGGCAAAGCTTAAACCTAGTAGGCGCATGCCGCGCCGCTATGTAGGGTAATTCTGAAACGCCACACGGGGCGACTAGCGCAAGATGTCGCGACAGAGCTGGCATGTCATTCGGACGCTAATTTCCGCTGAGGTGCTATAGCGGAACGATTGAGCGGCCTCGTGCTGACGCAAAATAATGCGTCATTGCGCTGATTTCATAGCACTGGCGTTGCTCCGCCCGTTCCCTTTATGTTCCAAGCGCCCTGTTATTGGCGTTACATCTCCATCCATCAAAGCATTTCTTTTTATTTGGTGGATACGCGTCACGAAACGCAGCTGCAAGAGCTTTCACGATAGGTCGACAAGCCATCGACCAATAAAATTTCAGCCTTGCGCGATCACGGTGACGCACAAGCGAAGCTACTCCCAATGATGTGACCGTGCACGTGAGAGTAAGGGGGTTATGTGAACGTTGCACGCACTGCGCTGATATTTTTGGTTGTTCTGTTCGGACTCTCATCGCTGCCCGCGGCGTCCAACGCACAGGATGCGCCCGTTAAACGGATGGTCGAGATCCACACCGCTCCTGACGGAAGCCGCCGGGAAGAAGAGGCGATTCGCAGTGCGATTGCCGCGCCGCAAACATCAAGCACCCCGCTCATCGTGGCGGCACCCTACTACTACGGCTCGTTCACTACGCAGACGCCGTGCAACAATGGACATTCGCATAACTACGCCAACGGACCTGACGAAGCAACGATGTCAGATGCGATCAACGACTATGAAGCGGCGATCGCAGATTGTTTTGGTCATTGCACTTACACCGTAACGTATTCCAACCCAGGTCAATATCTAGTCGCTACGGTCACGCTAGGCGGCGGCTGCTCGGGTACCGAATCCATCTATGGGACCGCGAATGGACAGTCGGGTGGCGGTGGTGTTCATGACGGTGGCGAAGGTGACGTCGTGAGCAAAGATGCCGGTTACGTGGGCGATCCCATTAACGCCTCAACGGGCAACAAATTTCTAGCTCAAACCGACTATGCCGATACGCCATGGCTCACGTTCCGTCGGATTTACAACAGTAGCTTCACCAAGGAAACAGTATTTGGCTATGGCTGGCGGCACAGCTTTGACCGGTCGATTGAAGTGGCGGGAGGCGGCAACAGCATCGTGCTCTATCGCCCAGACGGATCCACAGAAGCATTCACTAAAGCCGGCGCGGTTTGGTCAGGCACGGCATCCTCGATCGATGTGGTCACGGAGTCCGACGACACAAATGGCGTCCCGCTCTCCTATACGGTATTCATCGGCGCAAAACATCATTGGGAGACATACAGCCCCGTCGGATTATTGCTATCCGTAACGGACCCGTCGGGGCAAGGCATCACGTTGGCATACAGCACATCCTCTACCCCGGCTACGATCGCGCCGAAGCCAGGCCTGTTGCTCACGGTGACTGATTCGAAAGGGCGGCAGTTGAGTTTCGTCTACAGCAGCACGGGCTTGCTCAGCAAAGTCACGCTGCCTGACCTCACCACGCTCCTATACAGCTACGGTGCCAACATCGGGGGAAATGTCTTAGGCACGGTGACCTATCCGGATGCGAAAACGAGGCAATATCTCTACAACGAGCCGGGGTTTTATCAGGGTGCAGAAGGAATACCCTTGCTGACCGGAATGATGGACGAAAGTGACAACCGCATCGCCACGACATCCTACGATGGTTCGTATCGGGCTATTGCGAGCAGCATCGGCGGCTCGGTTAATGCGCTCGCCACTCAGGTCACTTACAACACCGACGGCACGTCGGTAACGACCTATCCGTTGGGCAATACTTCCACGATGGGCTTTACCCAAGCGGGCGGCATCAATCAGGTGACGTCGCTCAGCCAATCCTGCAATCCGGACTGCAACTACCCATCGAAGTCGGTCACCTACGACGCCAACGGGTATCCTGCCTCCCGAACCGATTTCAATAACAATCTCACAACGACAACCTACGATTCGTACGGTGAGATTCAAACTGAAGTGGATGGCTCGGGCACGTCGAGCCAACGCACCATCAACACGACATGGGACACCAATTTGCGCGAACCGCTATTGCGCACGGTGTTGGACGAAAACGGCACCGCGGTAACAAAGACTGCGTGGACCTACAACGCGAGCGGCCAGGTCACCGCCCTGTGCCAAATCGATCCAGCGAAGGCCGGCAGCTATGCCTGCGCCACTACGGGAACACCACCCTCGGGTGTTCGGCGAACGACGTATACGTATTGCACCTCTGTGGGAACGGGCTGTCCGCTCGTCGGCCTGTTGCTCACAAAGACAGGGGCACGTACGGATCTGACCCAGACAACCCAATACGCCTACTACACGGCGAGCAGTGCCACGAACTGCGGTACTCCGGGCGCAGCCTGCTATCAGGCCGGCGACCTGCACACGATCACGGATGCGGCAGGCCACGTAACAACGATCATGTCTTACGATGCCGATGGCCGGGTGACGCGCGTCACCGATGCAAACGGCGTTAACACGGACAGCACCTATACGCCTCGCGGATGGCTGGCGACGCGAACGGTCGGCGGGGCAACAACCTCATTCACGTATTGGCCGTTTGGTTCCGTCAGCACCATTACCGACCCCGACGGCGTTGTTCTGTCCTACTCCTATGACCAGGCCCACCGGCTGAATCAGATCTCCGACAGCGTAGGAAACACGATCACCTACACGTTGGACGGTTCTGGCAATAAGCTGGCCGAGCAGGTGACCAATGCCAACACAGGTAATGTGGTTCGCAGCGTGTCGAGAACATACAACGCCTTGGGCCAGTTAACCACGGTCGTTGATGGCCTGAGTCAAACGATCTTCAACGCGACGGCGGCCAATGGCTATGACGCCAATGGCAATCTCGTTCTCAGTGCCGATGCGCTGGGTATCCAGACACAACAGTCGCTCGATCCGTTGAATCGCCTCGTCAGCACGGTGGCGAACTACAACGGCTCGGATACAGCGACAACGAACACGACAACGACGCTTGCATACGATGCACTGGATCGCAAAGTAGGGGCCAGCGACCCGAGTGCATTGAGCACGATCTACACCTTCGACGGCCTCAACGACAAAACGTCGGTTATCAGTCCTGACACGGGAAGCTCGAGCGACACCTTCGATGCCGCAGGTAACCGGTTGACTCACCAGGATGCGAAGGGCGTTGTTGCCACGTCGACCTACGATGCCTTAAATCGCATCATCACCACATCTTATGTAGATACCGCTCAAAACGTAAGCTACGCCTATGACCAGGCCAATTCGGTAACCGGCTGCACAAGTTCCGCGCCTGTGGGGCGCCTGACTCGCATCGTTGAAAATAGCGTGACCACAACGTATTGCTACGATGTCAGGGGTAACATCATCCAGAAGACCCAACTGCAAGGTGCGCAGACTGATGTCACCAACTACACGTATACGTCCGCGAATCGGCTCAAGACGGTACAGTTGCCGGATGATGCGTTGAGCACCTATGCATACGACAGCACGGGCCGAATCAGCACAGTGAGCCTTGTTCCTGCCGGCACAAGCACATCAACCACAATCGTGAGCAACATCACGTGGATGCCATTCGGTCCCGTGTCAAGCTACCAGTTAGGCAGCGGCCAAACGATCACCCGATCATATGACGCAAATTACCGCGTGACCGATGTAGTCAGTCCAGTGTTGAGCTTGCACTTCGCGCTCGATCCAATGGGCAACATCACGGCACTTGGGAACGCTGCAGGCGCAAATCCGGCCACCGAGACGTACTCATATGACCCGCTTTACCGTTTGATCGGTGTGACAGACTCTGGCACGGTGTTGGAAAGCTACACGTACAACAAGACGGGGGATCGGCTAAGTAAAACAGCGTCTGGGCTCGCCACGGGGGCGTATACATACACAGCCAACACCCATCAGCTTAGTGCTACCGGAACCTCGTCGCGCACCAATGACGCCAATGGCAACACGACGGGTAGCGTATTGGCGGCGAACACCTTCGGCTTCGGATATAGCGCACGCAACCGGGTTGTGAGTGTGGTTCGTAACTCGGCGTCGGTCGCGACGTATCTTTACAATGCGCTAGGTCAACGCATCAAAAAGACGGCGACGTTCCCGTCTGGCATCGCCGAGCGATACGACTACGATGAGTCGAGTCATCTGTCGAGCGAATATGGCACGACCAATCGTGACTATGTTTGGATGGGGGACATCCCAGTCGCCGTAGTCGATGTCACGATTAACGGGAGCGTAAGTACCAGCGTCATCAACTACGTGCACGCGGATGGCCTGGGAACGCCACGCGCTGTGACGAACAGTGCGGGCTCTGCCGTATGGACGTGGGCTTACAAGGGCAACCCGTTTGGGGAGCAGCAACCCGTGGGAGTCAATGGGTACGTGCTCAATCTGCGCTACGCCGGCCAGTACTATGATGCTGAGTCGGGTACGACGTACAACATGGCACGCGGCTATGATCCGACTGTAGGTCGGTATCTACAGAGCGATCCGTTAGGGCTTCTGGCTGGGCCGAACACGTATACCTATGTGGGTGGAAATCCGCTTAGTAATCGCGATCCACTGGGATTGGATGATGGATTTGTCGATATGCAGGGCGCTTTTTGTCCAGGTGGACTCTGTACCCTTCCGGCAGATATGGTTCAAAATTCGTGGGGCACTCCCAACATGGCACCTGTGTACATGATGGACGCTGCGGCTGTAGTTGCGTCTGGAGGTACCGTTCTCCCAGCAATGGGGCCTGAGGGAGTTGCCAACGCTTTGTTGGCGATGAATTTGCTTACTGGAGCTGTAGAGGTGCCGGAGGCTGTGGCTGCTGGGGCAATGCCCACTGAAGAAATTTTAAGTCAAATGCTGGAATACGTCGGAGATTTTGAAATCACCCCGCCTCCGCCGAGCCTTCCAGTTCCAACGGTTCCTGTCGCCGCACCGCTGGCAGTACCAACAGGCAATACGAATACATGTCCACAATAAAATCTGAAGAAAATAACACTGCCTTACTTCTGGATAAGGTCGCTTCTGCGCGAGCGGGGGATCCTAAAGACGCCATTGCTGCAGCCATGCTGATCCATAAGTTTCCGGCAATCGCACGGCGTACCGGACTGAATTCAGAATACGAATTCTTCCTACATTTCGGTATGCAGTCAAAGGATCCCGAAGTCCTTGTTGTCGCGGGCGAAGCCTTGTTTCAGGGGAAAAGATTGGCGCTAAATTTGCTGCAAGGCATGCGCTATTTTGCGAAGGCAAACAAATTGTCTCCATTTATGGGTGCATTTATGATAGGGCGGTTGGATTTTTTTCAGGATCGCCCAATAGCCAAGAAAATGCTGCAAAAAGGAGCAAGGGCAGGGCATATTCCATCTGCTTTTTTATTAGCAAGGCTTCGATACCGTAAAATCAAGAAATATTTATTTGTTTTTGCATTGCCAAGCCTCGCTTTTATTTCCATAAAATATGGAAGGCTTCTTACCGTAGAATTAAGGAACCGGGAAAATTTATATGAGCGATTTTGGCGCTACAAGGACGCAGGTCTGACGCAACAGAAGGAGCTGGCCGAGGCCATGCCCATAGACAGAGCGTCTCCCTTCGAAGATATAGAGGAAGCCTTGTCGGATTGAATAAGTTCGATCTATCTGGCCGCATTCCGCATGCCTTTGTTCGGTTAAGGCGTATGGTATGAGCAATCGGAATGCTGAAGAAATCGTGACATTCATCCTTAGATGGTGCGCGCAGGCGTTCACCTTTGGCGTTGCTCCTGGATCAGCGCAAAGGGCTGCAATGGATCACCGGAAACGTGAGTGGTTTATCGCGGCGTTGTGGCAGGGCGCTTTGACGGTATGCGCGCGGCTCTGCGCATGCACCGAGGGTTTCGCGCTGAACCCTCGTTTGCCGAAGCGAGTCTCGCTCCCACGCGCGATTTTTCTACATGTTTCCACAAGCCTGGCAGCAGAACGAAGCGGTTGCCGGCCGCGCACGTCAGCGCAATGCATACCTCACGAAGGAGATGTTTCATGCGTCGGATAGTCCAGCGCGTGGCAGCTATGGGTTTTCTTGGCGCAATGACCGCATTGGCGATAGCCAATCCAGTTGTAGCATGTGACATACCAACTCCCGTAAAAACGATCGATCCGCCGGGTTTCTACGATGACGCCGAGGGGTATGCGCGTGCGGTGAAGCCGATGCGCGACTTTATCGCCCATCTCAACGCTTCAGCGGACAAAGGCGATGGGGCCTGCACGCTCAATCTACTCGAGAGCTGGGCCAAGGCCGATGCATTGATGGGCCATATATCGGGCTATCAAGGCTATTACGAGCGCTCGTGGGCCGGTACGGACTTCGCCATGGTGATCCTACGGATGCCGCCGGCCGTACGCGAGCACAATCAAGAACGTTTTGAGGTCATTGATTCCTGGTTGAAGCGAATGGCAATCGCCACCCGCGATTCCGAGGCGATCAACCATCTACACAACAATCTCGTCTATTGGGCGGGACTTAATCTCATTGCGGCAGGAACCGTAACGAACGACAGCGACCTCATCGACTCGGGATTGATGCGCGTGCGCCAGGGTATCGGTGACATTGGACCGCATGGAGAGCTGGTGCGGGAAGTCAAGCGCGGCAATCGCGCGCTTCACTATCACACGTTTGCGCTCATTCCCCTCGTTTTTTCGGCCGAATTGGTGCAGCGGCGCCATATCGATCTCTATCGGGAAAACGACCATGCAATCGGCCGTCTGGCCAATCTGGTGATCGAAGCCATCAAGGATCCCGCGAGCTTTGCCAGGATCACGCCGGTCAAACAGGATCTCTTTCCGTGGACCTTGCAGGATGAGCTGTGCTGGATGGAACCCTATTACGCGCGTTTCAGGGACCCATGGCTGCCTGCGCTTATCGCGCCGCGTCGTCCGTTCAGCGAATGGCGCTTGGGTGGCAATGTCACCGCAACGTGGGGCGCGCCCTTGTAACAAATGAGCGCATGAGCGGGCACCCAGGGCCTTTACCTCAACAGAGACGGTTTTATGATCTTCAAACTGCGCAGTACGGTTGCACTTTCATTGATTCTTTGCCTCGGACTTCCAACTGCAGGCGCCGTCCAGGCATCAGGTGCGTCGGATTCGGCGATGGCTGAGCCCTGCTGTGGACAACTGAATCCAGAGGCCCGGCACCTTCTCGATATGCTCAACGACAGCCGTGTAGAAGTGCTGTGGTCAAGCGGACGTCACATCGATTGGGAAACCGGCGAACCGGATAAGCCTACCGGTTATGTCGGCCCCGAGACCAAGACGCATTGCAGCGCCTATGTAGCGGCCATGGCCAAGCGCCTTGGTGTCTACGTGCTTCGCCCGCCACAACATTCGCAGGAACTTCTCGCGAACGCGCAAACAGCTTGGTTCGGCAGCGCACAAGGGGCACAAGCCGGCTGGTACAAGGTCGACACGCCGCGACAGGCGCAAATGCTCGCCAATGCCGGGAAGCTGGTGGTGGTGTCGTACCAAGCCAACGACCCGCACCGGCCGGGCCATATCGGCATCGTGCGCCCGGATGCCCGGCGCACCCTGAGGGAGATTCAGGAAGATGGCGTGTGGATGACGCAAGCCGGCGAAACGAATTATCTACGTGTATCGGAGCGAACCGCATTTGCGCATCATCCGGGCGCCTGGCCGGATGGGGTGCGGTACTTCGCTCATGACGTGTCGTCTGAGTCGAAGCGCTGAAGCGCCTTCGCGGGAAGAGCGCCGTTAGGATGCTCGTTCGAATTTGGGTACCGTCTTGGAAACCATCTATCTAATCGAGGAGTACGATCGATGAAGCCCGTTGGACAGCGTTTTCTAATGATCTATTCCGGTGTACTGACCGCCGTCTTCGTTGTAACGATGCTGAGCGGATTCGTGATATCGCCGCGCTCAATGTCACTGGAACAATTGGACGTCCAGCGCATCAACGTGCGCGAGCCCGACGGTACGCTGCGGCTAGTGATTTCTAATGTCGAGAGGGAGCCAGGCATTATCATCAAAGGCAGAGAATATCCGCATCCGAACCGCAGAGCCGCCGGGATGACCTTTTACAACGATGAGGGCTCGGAAAACGGTGGTCTGATATTCGGTGGCGAAAAGAGCAAGGAAGGTACCAAGCGTTCGCATGGCCATCTCTCCTTCGATGCATACGAACAGGATCAAACATTGGCAATGGATTCCGACCAAGACGGCAATAGCCGCGACACGTCCATCCGATTCACCGACTATCCGGACTACTCGACTCTCGATGTAATCCAATTGATGGACAGCATCAAGAGTCTCCCAAAAGCGGAACAGCAAGCCAAGATAAAGGCTTTCCTCGATGCGCACGGCGGCCCGACGACACGAATGAGACTTGGGCGCAACGCTGACAACAGCGTGGCACTGGCGCTCAGCGACGCACAAGGACACCCGCGCATCGAGATGAAAGTGGCACCGGACGGCACGCCCTCGCTTCAAATGCTCGATGGGTCCGGCAAAGTTACCGGCGAACTGGTACCCAAACACTGATTTATCACAAGGCGCGATAGCGTGGGCAATCGTCGCGCCTTGTGGCGTATGGCTGTGATCGGGCCTTGGGGCTGGTGTCGGCACTGCTGGTGGCGCGACAGGCCTGGCCTCAGGCGAAGGGCGGTAGGGCGGTCACAACGAGTTCTGATTGCCCCACTTACCGGGCCATCCACGGTTGCGTATCTGTGGAGGCGTTGAGCAAGTAGGCGGTGTAGGAGCTGGCAATGAGGAAGTCCAACATCGCCCGTGCCTACCGCTATTTCAGTGAGCGGTTGTCGGACTGGTTCAAGATGATCTTCGTCGATGACGATCGGACGCATCATCGCCAGCGAGCCGCTGTTTTCGGAAGCTCGCGTCGACGACCATCTGCGCATGATGTGTCAGACGCAAGAGCGAGACATCGGTCATCATTTGGCCGTTGCCCGATCTAGTCAGCGCTGGGAGCGGATCGAACTTCTGCCTAAATCGTCCGAACTAATCAGCTGAGTAATTAGGCTCCTTTGGGACACAGCTTGATCCACTTGGGACAGAAGCTAGGTTGCTCATGGAACAGGACGTTGTCAGACATTTCCCTGTGCTGGCCGCTGCGCCGGTGTCGCTCTTGCTTCGACGATCATGTGATGCCTGGGGTCTCGCGAAGGAGTGCGTCAAGGCAGATCGTGCACGGACGCTCTGAATGCGGTGCGGCTTTCGGCGGCATTCCGCAGTTGCGGGTCATGGATCAGGTAATCGTTCTTATAGGCCTCGGGCGGTAGTGCCTTGCCGGTGTAGATGTCGGGATAGTTGAAATAAAGCACCGTGGCGACACCGAATTTTGGTGCTTCGTTATGCAGCCACCAGCCCATGTTGCCGTGGGCGGGGCCGAACCATTCGGCTTTGCTGCGTCCGGCTGCCGCGGCTTCTGTGTTGGGTTCCGTGGTTGCGGTTTCTCCGATCACCAGTGGTTTTCTGGGATCGATGCCTGGAGCGCTGCGCAGGGCGACCAGGGAGTCCTGGAACACCTTTTCCATGGTGACCCATCCACCCTGTGAAGTGGAATGGTTATAGCCGTCAAAGCAAAGGTATTCCACCTGGTCGTTGCCAGGATAATAGGAGATGAAGTGATTGTCCTGATTGACGTTCGGGCACCACATGAAGGGCAGATCGGGAAAGCGGACGTGCATGACATTGCGTACATGCCGCCATGCTGGATTGAACTGCGCGATGGAATTATGGTTGTGACCGTTCTTGAATCCCCTCGGATACCAGTCGCCATTCATTTCGTGAAACGGGCGTACGATCAGTTGCACCTGCGGGTTGGCTTGATGCCACCGAAACATTTCACTGGCCAGTTGCTTCAAGTCGTCGTCCAGCTTGCCGCTCTTGATGACGGACAAGTTGTTTTCAAGTCCGACGTTGACGACGATATGTGTAATCCCTCGTTGTGTCAGACCATCGAACAGCTTCGTGTTCAATGACTGGTTGTACTTCATGTAGCTGAGGTTCCATCGCAATGGCCGGCCGGCGTCGTCCGCCGTGGCGTCATATTGCTTAATGCTTTCGGCATCCGTGCCAAGGACGGGCAATGTGTCGGATGCTGTCGCAAGAACTGGCGATAAAAAGCAGAAAAGAGCGACGACTGTAGGAAGAAGGACTCGAAAACCACGGCTGAATTTGCGATCCATTCGCGTTGCCTTGTTGAAATTGAGGGGTTCTTTCCAGCAATGTATCAAGCCATACGATGTGGAACTCTTCGTGTGTCAGCGCCCTAGACGCATGCGGAGGAAAGCGCCGGCGTCCTGCGGATTGCTGATGCTGCCGAGCCGTTCGAGCTTGGTGCGCAGGCTGGTCCCTTTCAGGTGGACGCTACCGATGAACTGACTCATGATGGGCGTAACGGCGCAGTGGCGCGACAAAGGTTCGGCCGAACAGCAAAGGGCTTATCAGAGGAAGAATTGGATGCGGCGACAATATCATTCGCAGCTTGTGGGTGGACATACTTTGATCTGGGACGTACATCGCCTAGTAGAGCTGACGCGCGACTATCCAGTGCAAAAAATTCCCCTGTCACGCATCCCCGAACTTGATGAGATGTTCTGGTTTGGTGATGAACCCGCGACGTGTCGGGCTGTCGCGCTTCATGCGCAATTTATCCAACAGACTGACCTAGCCTATCCAATAATCCTATCCGCTTCAGGTCGAGTAATGGACGGGATGCACCGAGTATGTAAAGCTTTGCTCGAGAATAGGTCAACCGTGGATGCCGTTCAATTCACACAAGACCCGGAGCCTGACTACGTCGATGCCGATGTAGAGACGTTACCTTACGAAGAGCCCTAACGAACCGGACAACGCTCACCTGCACGAGTATGCCGTTATCCGGTCACTACAACGATCAAACCTAAGGCATGGTAATGCCACTCCGATGCGGCAGCGGCGACCGTTAGCACTTCCAGAAAATCGCCCGCGGTACCGACACCTGTGTTTCGGGCGCGTTGGTCTGACGCGAGTGGCGCATCGCCGGAATAATGGCCACGTCAGGCAGTGCCATGGCCGGACAGCCTTCCGGACCGCTTGCGCTACCTGCCTTCCTTTTCGCTTTCGCTAGAACGACGGCACCGGGATTCCTGTTTTACAGCTGGATCAGCCTATCAATTGAAATCTGAAGGACGGGAAACTGAGGGCGATGCTTGGTTCGCGGTGTAAGGTTTACGAAGGAAAGATGCACCTTTTGATTTAGGTGATGATGGATCAAGCCTGCATTAAGAGCAGACCTACTCTTGCGTGCTGTTTTCGGCAAATCGGGCCAGCAAGGCCACGCACGAGTCTTTCGCGCGTTCTGTCGCTTTGGTTTCGGCCGATACCTTCGTCGCCTGCCACCTCTATTGGCCCGCTGATCACGGTAAATCGGTCCTCCTGATCAATTTCATCGGTGTACGCACCTGCGGCTCACTCCGAGTTCCAAGAGCCGTTTTCGACAGGCAGCTGCCAGATCGTCTTCGATGAGGAGATCAAACTCGCGGCCTTTGGCACTCACATGCCCGATGAGATCGCCAACCAGGAAATAGCGGTCAACGGTGATGCCACCGCCAAACAAATACGCATCAATCTCTTCTGCTAACTGCGGTTTGTTCACTATCTTGGTCCTGTGCTCCAACTCTGGGGGCGAAGTGATCATGGGGTCGATGAAAAGCATGAAGGACGGTCGCGATCACTTAAAAACTGGTTGCATCATCGAAGAGGAGCGATGGCGGGATCAACCTCGCCGAAACGGATTTCGACCCAGTCGTCGCTCTCATCCTCGTCGGTCTTGATGACCTCAATGGACTCCGGTAGGCGCCCCTGCATAAGGTTGTGCCGCACGATGCCCTGGATGTGGTTCGGTTCTTGTGGCAATTTCCGCGCCGCTTCGACATTTTTGGCTCCATTGTCATTCAGCGAACGCAGGCCCGCGAAAATCTCCGTGAATTCGCGCAGACCAAGGCGCACCATATTTGAACCTGACATGCCATAACCTCCGTGGTGGCCTAGGCCATAATCATCTTCGCGGGCTCGAAGTGCGCCGTTATTGGGCATCATCGCGGGCTTCGGGAAATGCGAGAGCATGGTCTTGAAGAGGGTATCCAACTCAGCGCCGGCATGAAATCCCTCGCGAACAAACAGGGATTCCTCATTTTGTCGTGCTGACGCCGGGCGAGATGTCGGGCCGTGTCCGATCTCACGGACGCTCAGAAGCAGGACGAAGTCGATGGATGAGAATTGCCGAAAGTATTCGTCGATGATCTGCTTGGTTGAAACTCGTCGCCAATCGGCCGATTGAACTGAAAGCGCGACGCAATCGCCGTCGCCGACGATAACGCCGGTGATCCCATCTGCAGCGCGCAGCTGTGCGGCTTTGGCTTTTAGTGCGTTAAAAAGTGGATTTCTATCTTTGATCCTCGGCACATCGTAAGCAACAAAGCTACCAGAGCTGTAAGGCGACCTTGTGGGATCAATGGTGATGTCAAGACTGACATCCTCGTCGTCGATGGCGACCCGGAGAGGAAGCGCACCTTTCGAGATCTGATCGCGCAATTGTGGGACGACCACCTCATCCACAAAGGTCTGCAGCGTTCCGCGAGGTGGCAGGAGCAGGACTGTCCGAGCTCCACGCTTCGTAGTTTCATCTTTAGCGCGAACGCGCAGATCGAGACCGCCGATCGGGAGTTTGAGTTTCTTTTTGGCGTCTTCGATCAGGTCACTCAGTTCGTGATAAGGATTGTTGTCGCCCAAACCCTCATCCGACACCGCCGTGACGTCAGCCGTCAGCCGGAGCGAGTCTTGTTCGAACAGAACGTCAGGTCGACGCCCAGACGCCAGTGCAACTTCGTTTTGGAGATGCCCGCATTTCGACAGGCCGTGAAGCACGACCAGTTCCCACATCGCCGCGACTCGATGTCTATCAGCCCGATTGAGGCGTGCAGCCAGGTCGTCGACCGCTTTATCGTCCAAGATACTGCGGAGCTCGTCGAGGTGTCGCTGAAGGGCTCTTCTTTGATAGATCATGACGAGAGTATTGAGCCCCAGGCGTAGCGCCCGGCCGGCTCGTGGCCGGTGATCCCGGCTGCATGTAAGAGGTGGCGCCTTGTGTTGTTGTGCATCGAGCCCCCTGAAACCAACACGGAATAAGGGGTCAGAAACATTATTGGACCGTCGACCAGCCTCACCTCGGAACAAGCAGCCGCCCAGTCAATGTCACCGCATCAAAGCTATACACATGTTCGCGCGGATTATCCGAGCATCGACCAACCAAGCGGCCAGGGTAGGCCGCCTTACCCGCGCGTATTTCAATCGTTCCCGAACAAACAGGGCAGGTGGACGAATGTCGTACCAGACTGAGCCACCCACGGCCGGTTTTTCCGTCCTTGTCGCGTGTCAGGCGCAACTGTGCATATGTCTGCTTCAGGCTGAGTATCAGGTCAGGCGCAATGGTTATGCGCTCAAATGGCAACTCCCAAAGCGAACGGACGCTCCACCAGGCTATCGACGCGATACCTGCACCGAATGCAATTGACGTAATAAGTTGGAGTGGCATAGATCGCTGAGCAATCAATACGAAAGCTAGTGTGTACCAAAGCAAGAGGGTCGTCACCATGACGATTCCCAGGCATACGATGAGAACGATTCCGCGCCATGATCGGGTGGGGAAGGGGTGTTTCAATAACCACCGCAACCAGAAAATGGGTTCGGCCGGTTCGCGGGTATAGGCAACAGCAACTGAGTCTCCGAAGCCGGCGTCGGATGACGGCTGCGATGGCGAGTCAACGGGCTCATCACTCAACTCAGGCATCTCATCAAACCGGAAGCTATATTCGGTCGAATTGCCGCGGCCGCCACCGCTGGCCACGGTGATGGCTGGAATCCAAGGCGATCCGGCCGCCCGAAACCATTGCTCAATGGACGATTTTCTCGAATTCCACCAGCGTTCGACTTCCTCCCGACGCAGCCATCGGCCGGCAGTAGCTTCGCCCAGGCTGCCACCGTATTTATTGAAGTAGTTATTCGCGAGCTGTTCCACTTCACTTACCGGTGGACGCCTGGAGGCCTCGAGTTCGGCCACTGTCATGTCGACTAGAACGATAAGTGCCCGTCTGAACTTATTATTTCCGCCTTCTCGCTCAAGCCAATCGACAAGCAACCTGGCTGCCCAAAGGTGCGAATGGCCGGTTTCGGCCGGTTTATCCCTGTTTTCGTCCATGACCTTCCCCCGATCGTCTTTCTCACCTCAAGTGTGTGGGAGAGACGGCGATGTGCCAATCAGAAATAGGGCGATTCCACTTTCAAATACCATTTGGTCTCCGGGATGGGCGGATATGGGCGCCACTCGAAGTCGACAACGGCGAAGCATGCGGCTGCGTGTGTCCGGCTTGCGCGGCGCCGCTCGTGGCAAAGCATGGGCATGGAAAGAGGCGGCCACATTTCTCTCATAGAGCCACGGGCGAGTGCTCCGGAAACCTAGAATCTGCAATACATAAGTTTGCTAAGAAATTGATTTATAACAATTCAATGATACTTTTGCCTGCCTGGACGGGGCTGCCAGGATTCCCCAATCCGCCGATCGCCCAGACCGTTTCGGGCCGCCTGATTGCTGGAGACAAGATTGTTTGGCCGGCCGAGACCGTCGATCTCGGCGGCAGTCGGCTCGAGCCGGACTTCGGACTATTTCGCCCAGACATTGCTGCCAGAGACGAGCAGGGAGAGCTTCTCATCGAGATCCGAGTGAGCCATACCGTGGACGACGCCAAAGCGGCCCTGGTTCGCCAAGGCGGGCATCGGATGATCGAAATCAACCTTTCCCAAATAAGCCCGGACACCTTATTCGATGCCGAAGGCTTCAGGAACCAGGTTCTGTTTTCGGAAACCAACCGGACCTGGATTTCGAATCCGGCCGCTGAAGGCGCCTGGGAACTGGCTCGTGACCGAGTAAAGGCGCTAGCAGCCGAGGAATCCGCCAAGGACAGGATTCCGGGCAACAGTTCGAGCCAAACCAAAAGCCAGTCCGACTCAAGCACGCGACGACAACCAAGGGCCTTCGATCCAAACGAGCTTCTACCATTGTCGCGAGCCGAAAGCGAAGATCGGCAGCGGCATCCGCGTATAGGCACGCTTACTTGGCAGGTGGGTTTTGGTTACGGCGTGGTCCTGAGCAGAGCGACGCGTACTCGGGCCGTTTATAGGGTCCAGTTTGGGCACGGCATCCGGCTGATCTTTTTCAGGGAAGACGAGCCAAAGCGCCGGTTCTAATGAGGAAAATAGCCAAAGGAGGCGATGTTGCACCACATCTGTAATTGCGCATAATGTATACGTGGAGCCGGTTTTCTTAGCCATTATCGACCCCAGACCTCGCGGCATTATCGAGTCGATTATCTCCGCCGTGCAAACCGTTCCCTGAGAGGCGCAATAAAGCGGGTTTTCTACCCCGCCTTTCGACATGCTCTTGAGCAGCTTTTGTCAAACGCTCCGCGCACTCATCGATCCTATCAAGGATGTAGTCCTTGACCTGGCCATAGCCGTCGATATCCTCCCGCCGATCACTCTCCGGCCCCATCCGATTGAGTGTCTCAAGCATCGTTTCCCATGCGCGCAAAACACGCTGCAAAACCCTACGTTCCTCAGCTTTCATGCGATGATCCCATGGGGCTTTGCCCCGGTTGGTGTCTACCAATCGCGGCGCCCGGTCAGGCCTTCGAAACGTGGCCGGGTGCCGCACCTAATTTCCGTGACGTCACGGTTTTCCGTGGCACCTCTTGTACTTTTGGCCACTACCGCAAGGGCAGGGCTGATTCGCTCCCACCTTCGCCATCGACAACCGCGAGGCCGCCGCCGGCAGATCCTGCACAGAAGCCGGAGCAGGGGCCGGACCTCGCACGGTCCGCTGATACCTGACGAGCTTGTCCGCCTGATAGCCGGCCCAGTTCCTCACCGCCTGGACCACAAAAGCGTTCAAGCTGAGGCCCATCGCTTCCGCCACCGCAGAGGCCTCCTCTTTCAGGTCGGGAGGCAACCGCAAGTTCAATTTCGCTGTCTCGGGCATGGATAGCTCCACTCAAAATGTGGCCCCATTCTGGCCCCATAATGGCCCCATGTCCATCGGGCACAAACCGCACCAGTAAGCCATTTTCGGAATCGGCGTACCACTTGTTGCATATATAGACAAGCCCCAGGGCGCGGCGCTCGCTGCGCGAGCGCTCGCGCCCATGGCGGTCCTGGCTTTCACCGATCAAGAAAGCAGTCAGCTGGATGACTGCGTTAACTGGAACATGGTTAAAGGTTTCAACGGAGGCAGCTGCCTCTACGGCTTCGGGTTGGAGCGTGACGGCCTGCGGCCTCGCAGGGGCTTGCGCCCCCACACCCCCCAGGGTGCGGCGGTCATAGTCGGCACGCCAAAAGCGGGCTTGCTCAGAGACCAACCACCACGCGGTCATCATGTCGGGCCGGTGCTGCTTGCCGTCAGGAGACCACAGACCGTTGCGGTTGAGCGTCCAGCCAGCCCAGGCCGGCTCAAGTGCGCCCAGGTCGCCCAGGCGCCGCAAGCGCAGCAGCCGCACCACGGACCAAGGAACCCGGCACCGGCCAGCGTCCCAATGACGCACGGTTCGCAGGCTGACGCCGAGGTATTCAGCACAGGCTTCGGGAGTCAGAAAGCAGCTATGCCGGAGGGCGCGAAAACCCTCGGGGGACAGGTGCCAAGCTCGGCGTCGGCGGCGGCGGGTAGCCTTCAACGGCTCACCCTTGATTGCGCATAATGTATATTATGTCAAATAAGATCAGGCGCGCACGAAAGGTTCTAGTCAGCTTTTTGAATTGTTGTCCTTTCCCCGAGGATCGCGCTCTACGTTGTTTTCTCGAGACTTATGACGTTGTCCAGCTGCCTTCACGGCGCCCTCCATGGGCTTCCCTCCGGTCTTTTGAAGTAACGCAGCTCTGGCCATGATGGCCGTCAGCTCTCGTGTATCTCGCTCGCAGAGTTTTCGCGGCGGCCGTGATGGCCTCAGAGCGATTTCATCAACACGCCGCACCAAGGCTTCCGGTGACAGGCGTCCGTTGCTCGCCTCGAGGAAACCCACATTCCAGCCTATGGCTGCTACTAGTTTCTTCGTGTGGTTGTCTGAGCCTGCCTCTCGCGGAAGTGGCGACATCGTCCAGACAGACAGTATCGACTCGGCGAGCACATTGATTGAAAAGCGTTGCCAAGGCGGCAGCAGGTAGAACACTCCGAGATCTTTCCATGTTCTTGACGTGGGGCCACTAGAAACCCGAGTGCGTCGGTCATCGAATTTCAAGAACTCCGGTGCCACAACATCGCGCGCGAGCCGCTTTACCAGCGTCCTGACGATCAAAGCATAGGCTGACCTCAGTGCCAAAGGGCCCAGATATTTGGGGCGCCACGAACGTTGAGCATTCAATTTGAACCCGCTTAGCGCGTTCTCGAGATGTACTGCGCGTCGCCCGCAAAGTTCCACTCGAATGCCCTGGAAGATCACTTCTCCTGGAGTGCTCCATGCGGGGTATGCAAGTCCCAGGAGCGGTCGGCGATATATGGCGTAAGGGCCATGCAATTGGTCAGCTTCGCTCTCTAAGTGAAAAACCCCGTGTTGTTGGCAGCATGTGTGCCATGCAATTCGCCAAGCCCGCCGAATATAGTGTGGGCGGCCTATCGCGTAGGCGTGCTGTCGTTTCGTAGGCCTTAGGATTTTGGCTGAAACCGTGTTTGTCGAGCTTTGCCTGAATCGCAAGGCCCGTTGCACGATCGAAGCATTCCAGGGGAAGTGACCTGAGTTTGGGGGTTGGCGAAATCTCAAGCTTGCCCTTGTCCGGGATAAGTTTTGGCGCATCGGCGACTCCCTGAATACCGAAGGGCGCTATCAGGAATTGCCAAAGGAATCCGTCGAAGGTGCCGACGAAGTGCGGGAAGGCTGGCATGCCAATCACCCCTTCCCGATACAGTCGACTCTCAAGCTCGGACACCGCAGCCTTTGTGAAAGACAGGAATGCCAGACCTCGTCCTGCCGCGTTGCGTCTAGCAGAGGTAGAGCGGCGCGCGCGCTCGACCATCACTTTGGTCTTACCCGCCCCTGGACAGGCCGCAATGAACGCTGAGCCCGTGTGCTCGATGATTCGGGTCTGCTCGGGAGTGGGGTCGAAGCCTGAAGAGGTCATACGGTCAGTTGCAAGATGGCCATTTCCAGATAAGCCGGCACATTGAAGGCCTGGCCATCCTTTTGTATGGCCTCGGCCAGCAGTTGGGCGTAGTCGCCCTTTCGAACGTCCTTGAAGATCTGTTGGATCGCCTCCGCCTGACCTGAGCCATTCAGAGCGACTGCCGCATCCCACTTCTCTTCTGACTTAGGGTGAAGCTCCAAGTAGAGCTGCTTCATCAGCTCCCCATTTCCTGCCGCAACGAGTGCGGGTTCCAGGGAATAATCGTTGATGACGACGTTCAGCCAATCTGTCGCGTTCAAATCCGAGGCGGTCTTTTCAAGCGCCTCCTTCCGGTTTTGGCCGAGCGTGCCCCCTTTTGCATCGACGATACCGTTGTCTCCATCGGTCACCACCACCACACGATCTGCAATACGTGCGCCTGCATACTCGGTGAGCAGTAGCCTGTGCAGCCCAGCCCAAAAATGCGTTCGGCCGGGAATGCGATCGCCTATTTCTTCGTATCGAAGGCCGAAGGAACAGCCGCTAATCTGCGAATCAGTAGCAGCGGTGATTAGCCGCCCCTGTTGTCCTGGATCTAGGGCGGCAAAAGTGCCCGCGATTTCGAACGTCCTATTCGCGCTACCAAAGCGCACATCGGTCGGCTCGCAGTAGATCTCCCGCCGACCATTGAGCGGCGAGGTAAGCAGCCGGATCGCATCTATAGCGTTGCTTTTGCCCCCGTTGTTCTCACCGACAAAAATGGTGAGGTCCTTGCATAGCGGAATCTTGATCCGCTCAAACGAGCGGAACCCGTCCAGCTCCAACTTCTCCAGGTACATTGTCTCTCCTGAGAGCCCCTTGACCCCCTAAGCATAGACGAACCCTCGGGCCCTTCGTGCATTGTGGGATGGCCCACGCGCTATGGGTGCCGGACCTGTTTAGCCACGACCTTCCGCCAAGTCCAGACTCATCGACCCCGGCGCTTCGTATCGACCTCGAAAGCCTGGAAGTACGACATATCCAGGCGATGGAGGTCCACAGCGAGACGTTCGGGTGCGTCGGTTCCGGCAGACGAGAAGCCCATCGCCCTTTTGAGTCTAGGCGACGACATTTTTGCCTTTCCGCAACATCCCGTATGCCTTTGCAGGCTCCTCGCGATGCGAGAGTATGCGATGGTCCGCGAGTACGAGTCGGCTCGAGATATTCGCCCAGAGTAAGGAGTAGCCTCTCCCTACCCCCGATAACACCAACTAATCGCCCTGCCCTGCATCCGCTTTCGGCGACAAGTGGGCATAGGGAAAATCTCGGTCGAAGCGCTGCTTCAGACTGGTTCCGAGTATTCGGGCTACTTCGCCACGAATCCGCCATCAACGGGAAGCGCGGCTCCCACGACGAAGCTCGCCGCGGGGCTGCAGAGCCATAGAACGGAGGCGGCGATTTCCCCCGGGCGACCCAGTCGGCCAACGGGCTGTTCACTGATCACTTTATGGATCGCCTCGGGGCTTCGTGTCAGCAGGTCGCTGAGCATCGCTGAGCTATATCTCGGTTCGACAGACGTGCTGCTTGTCGTTCCTCCACTGCTCCGTGGCGGCGTTGCCGATATTCCAGATCAATCCCAGGCTGATCAGCCCGCAAAGGGCGCCAAGAACCAAGACGCGGCGGCGCCCACGGCGTTTCAGAAAAATGAAAGTGGCGGCCGCGTACACCATCAAAGCGGGTACGGCAAAGATCAGTACGGAAGCCGGTCCGTCGCAATCGATCGCGTCGACGCCGATCGCGCGATATTCATTTGCTGTCCCCACGATGCCGATAATCGCGACAGGCGACATGGCAATCAGGGCGACATAGCCAAGCAATCTGGAGAGACGGGGCACTTCGGTTCCTTTACGCGCAATCCTGACGTTATCGATCCGCGACCTCCGAAGCGATGCCACCGGGCTGACGCGGTGCGAATAATACCCTGGCCACCCTCGATAACCGGCTGATCGCAGAGCCTAGCGCGGCGAAGCCGCAGATTTCAGGTGCGCGGGACATGGACCATGCTCCATCAGACATTCGATAACGAGGGTGCCGTCGCCGGTTTGTGGGTGACGCCGTCCGCGGGGCGGCCGGCTTGGGCAATCAAGCTCTCAGGCGTGCAATGAGCCGGGATCGGGCTGCCTGCGCCGATAAAGCAAACTTCCGGATAAAGATGCAGTCGCGTCAGAAGGCGTTCCAGCAACCGCTTGCAGGCGGACGCGCTCATGTCCTCCTCGCCAGTCAGCCTGCCTACCATGCGCATGAACCAGCCATCGTACGCCTGCACGTACAAGAACCAGCGCGGCGGGTTTGCCGTGTCCGGTGAAGTGTCGCGGCAAAGCCAAATAGCGCGAGCGTGCTGGAAAAGCGGCTGGAGCTTCTCCTGCAGCAAGGCAAGTTCGGATGCATGCATGCCGTGAGGAAACAGATCATCACATGCTGGCTGGCTTCCATCGTCGCCGGTCCAGGTCAGGTCGGCGATCTGTCGATGTTGCTCGGCCGCCAACGTATCCCCCGCCCGCAAGTAAAGCTCGCAAAGATGACGGTGTGCTTGATACTCCGAAGAAGACGGGTTCGCGCCGATGCGATGCCACGCGGAAATTGCCCCGTGGATATCGCCGTCACGTTCCAGGTCATCAGCCTTGAGTTCCAGCAGCGTCAGATCGTCGGGCGCCTGTTGCAGCCCTTGTGCAATGGCTTCGACGCGAAGCGGGCCAGCTGGATCGAACTTCTCCGCCAGCTGTGCCAGCTGCCTCCAATCATGCTCGTCAAACGCCTGCTGCTCACGACGCTGCAGCAGCTTCAGGAACAGGCCATGCTGCCGTGCCTGCCGTTCTTTTGCATCCTGCCAGCCCCTGGCCGCATGCTCACGCCAGTCGACATCAAGCTGCGCGGCGATACCGGAAGCCTCCCCTTGCAGCCAATCCGACGCCGCCGACGGCCCTCCAAGGCGCCAAGGCAGCCGGTCGGGAAGTAGGTTTGCCGCATCCCTCCCCGTTGCCGCAAGGCGCTCAGAAAACACGGGATGAGTGTCGTGAATATCCGGTTTCTGACAGAGGCTTTCGTGTAGCCAGACGGCCGCCTGTGCGCCATCGCGTGGACGACTGCTTGCCGGCTCCGTCAACAGCTGCGTAAACGGCTGTGCCTGAGCGATGTCATCGTGACCAGCCTGCGCAAAGATGCCCGGCCAAAATTGGTCGGACATGGCCTTTTGCCTCAGCACCATCGCGGCTTCCGTCTCAAAGGCAACCTCGGCCCCCACCACCGCCATGGCCTGTGCATCGGCCACAACTTCGCAACGGCGGGAAAACTCCAGCGTCTCGCGCATCATGCGCGGCACGTACCAGGAGAGAAACAATCGGAGCGGCGCGGTAATCAGCCGATGATTGCGCTCATGCAAGGCGCCAAGCGCTCCCCAGCGCTGCCGGGCCACATAAGCCCAGCGCGCAAAATGGCCATGCTGCCGAGAGATATGTGCGTATTCATGCGCAATGACGGCGGCAGCCTGTTTGTTCGTCAATAAGGCAAGCAACGGTAAGCCGAGCACAAGCGCGTGCTTCGACTGACCGGCACGGAATCCTGCCTGATAGATGGAGGCATTCAACTCGGTGTTGATATAGATGGCCGTGAATACCGGCGCATCGCAGGCGAGCCGCAAGCGCTCGATCTCGCCGGCAAGTGCGGGAAACGTGCCGAGGTCCAGCTCTATTCCGTTCGAGACCGGTGCCGGCGGTACCGTCGCATAGACGCGCAGGACCATCAGGCCATAAATGACCCACGACAGCGAAGGTAAGGCGAGTAACGCCAAGAGAATCGGCGATGACACCAGCCATGCCAGCAGAAGTGGCGACAGGATCAGCGCAACGCCGCAGACCACCAGGAGCACATCGCCAAAGGCGAGCCATATCAAGGCTCGCACCCTGCCCTCGCGGGGCGGCGGGAGGGGGCTGGCCATGGCGACGCTCATTTCGGCGGGAGATGCTCGCTCGAAAGTTTCTTGCCGACGAAGAAGGCGCGCAGCCCCCGCCCGGCCATTTGCCATCCCGTCGCCCCATAGACCTGCGTCTCCAGCCACTCCAATGTGGAGTGATCAGGGAAAAGTTCCTTGTAACGATCGAACCACTGCATGGCGACGAACTCGCTTTGGGGAACCCCATCGCCATACTTGTAGGCCAGGACAACCTCACCATAAGCCTCGCCGGCAATGTGATCGTCATCGTGGGCGACCAGGGATTTCATATGGACGACGGCCCGCTGCTTTTCGTCCGCCGTGCCATGCCGGCGATCGACGCTCGCGACCCTGATCATGGCCATGTCGATGCCGCCATGCATCGCTCCAACATAAAGAGAGCGGATGCGCTCGAAATTTTCACGGACTGTCAGGTCGAGTTTGTCGACATGTTCAAGACGCCAGGCGTAGTTATGCAGCGCGACCGGCTCGCCCTCCTCCGCTGCCTGCATGAGCCAGCGACTCGCCTCGCTCTCATCGAGCAACGATGGTTCGACATCGGGCCGGATGCCTCCCGTGATGTCGTACATGCTGGCCGCGGCAGAGTAAGCGCGCCTTTCTGCAAACGCGCGGGTGAGATAGGTCGCTTCCCTTTGAAATCCCCCGTCCCAGATCATTCGGCAAGCGTGCATAGGCGTACATTCGTCGGGCTCATAGAGCGGCTCAAGCTGTACCGCACGGTCGATCAATTGCGTCGCGATGGCCGGATCAGCTTTGATTCCCCACATACCAAACTGCCAGGCAAAGGCGGCCACTGTAAGCATGGTCGGCTCATCAAAATGACGGACGGCGGTTTGCAGAACGCTTGCATAGGCGCCCTCTTCATCCTCAGCATGCTTGTCGTCGACATGCTTGATCAACATCAGGTTGGTGAAATCCCGAAACGGACCATCCACCCCCGGATAGGTCTCTGGCGGCTTGCCATATCGAATGGATTCGATATGGCGTCGGTGCGCCAGTTTCACGTCCTCGAGCGAGTAATGGGTAAAATTGGCGTACTTCCCGAGCGCCATGAAGCGCAAGTCATCGGAAAGATCTCGGGCAAGCCAATCTTTAAAGATTTTCTCTCTGGCGCGGATCTCGCGAACATCGCCCGGCTCCGGATAATCGGGAATCGTCAATGCGTCGTGCACACCGGGCCACCGAACGGCATTGCGTTCCTGCTCGCTCAGCGCCGAACACCAAGGACCGGCGGCGAACTTTTCGACCTCGCCATCGTCACCACCCCATCTTGGGCTCAGATACTGGGCATAACCTGCCAGGATCTCGGGCCAGCGCGACCTGAGCGAAAGGCCATAACGCAGCCAGTAATAGCCCGGATTGTCGATGTCCGCCTGTTGCGGGCGCGGAAGAGTGGCGGGAAGCGTCGCCGTTATCGTGCCGGGCGGCTTCAATCCATGCCGGGCAAGCCTGGCACAGGCCGCATCGTAAAGGGCCGGCTCGAACTCCTCCCGCTGCATGGTCTTTTCGACGGGCGAGCCGCGAAACAGCGCGTCGACAAAATCCGGCTGTCCGAGATACTGGCTCATCTGCATCATGGTTTCAGCAGCAAGCGCCGGCCGCTCCGAGAGCTCCATCGCCGCCAGCAGATGCCCGGCCGCCGTTACGCACGCCATATGAGCGGCAACCCATTGGTCTTCGCTCACCGCGGACGACCAGGCGGCCGTCCGGATGGCGCAAGCCCGGCCGAAATAATACTGACCGAGAACCTGCCTGGCGTGGTAGGAGCGCGGACAGGCCTGACTCCAGGCGGTCAGCCCTTCCCATCGAACGGCCGCGTCGACGCTGGCATAGTCGAACAGGCCGGCGCCGCTGGACAGGAACCGGTAGTGGATGTCTGCGCCATCCGTCGACTGCCACCATGCCGCCTCAAGCTCGCCCAACGTGCGCTCGATTTCGTCGAAGCGCCGCTCCAGCATCGCCTTCCGTAAGGCTTCTCGCTGCCGGAACCTGGCCCATTCGGGACCATCCAGCGGCAAGGGAGGCGAGCTTGTGGTGATCTGCATGGACAGCTCCTTCAATCGTGGGGGTCGATGGGAATGGGGAAAACCTGCCAGCGAACAGGACGCACTGGAACGCCGGACGAAAGCGATTTTTTGGGACAACTATTTGGCGTAGTCCGGCGCTGCCGGACAGGCGTGCTGGATAACTTCGAGACGTACGATGTCGTTGCGTGCAAGCATATCGTCGCGGACATAACCGACACGAACCCAGGAGTCCGCGTAGACCATACCGCCGCCAGGCTCGACCGCATGATAGCCAAGCCGAACTTCGTCCGCGCCATAATCGAACAGCTGTCCCGCCATCGACCATTGCTCCTGGCCGGCATCGGACTCGCCCGGCGATGCAAGCCCAGGATGGAACTGGTCGAGACATCCCTCGACACTGGCGAACTGGCCACTCTGCACCTGTGCCTTCATCGTACCGGCATGACGAATCTCGTGCAGCATCGCCCAGCACGCGCCCGCTGTGATGGCCAAGGCAAGCAAAAGGTAGAGCCACGCGCCTTTTCGTCCGCAGCGGGTCAGATACAGCGTGAAGCCGGATAAGCCCAGGCCGAGCGCCACAAAGGTGAGAAAGAAGAGATAGGCCGGGCCAATCTGATCGGGGTCTCGGGCTAGATCGAAAACGTCCAAGAACACTTCCTCTGTGTATCGCCATACCATGGCCGGGCTGGAACAAATCCGCAACGGCATCGAACCGGTCAGTCGCCTGGCGATGGATTGCACCGGTGCGGTCGGGATTGTCAATCCGCTTGCTGCAAGGCGTCCAGCTGCGCCTTATAGTTCTCCATCAGGACAGGATCGGCATCCTTGTGATGTTTGGCGATGAACGCAGCCAGTGCTTCCCGGCATTCCGCGATCCACATGTGGACGATGAGCAGAAGATGTTTTCGAGCGTCACTGCAGACGCAGGTACATCGCACGTCATTGCACCGTGCTTAATATGATGTCGTCGATGGCTTGAGCTACCGACCTTTCCTGTTGATGCAAAAAAAAGTGCCCACCGCTGAATATCCTCGTTTCGAAGCCGGCGCCGGCATGCTTCGACCAGGCCTGCAATGAAGGTATAGCGACTGTCTCGTCGCTATCTCCCCCGAATGCGGTGAGGTTGCACGCGACGGGGATTGAATCCCTGCTTCTATACAACTCTGCCATCTTGAAATCAGACCGCAGCATGGGCATCAACAGCTCAAGCAGGTCCATGTCGTCCAGCAAGGCTTCTGGCGTACCTCCGTACTTTCGAAGCTGCGCAATGAACTCTTGTTGCGGCAGGTTGTGCATGTTGGGCATGGATCGCTCAATATGAGGCGCACCAGATCCGGACACGATAAGGTGACGGAGCTTGAGTCCGTCGTTGCGTTGCAGAAGCTGCGAAACCTCAAAGGCGAGTTTTGCACCTATGCTGTGCCCAAAGAACATCAATGGATGTTCGGAAAGCATCGTTTTGCTATCGAGCATGCCCTGGGCTATCCCACCTGCCGCGGTGTGAAGGTCGCCGATGAGTGGTTCATTGAACCGCTTGGCCCTGCCAGGCAGGTCCAATGCAAGAATATTTACAGGTTGAGTTATCAGGCCGGTAAGCGCGCGATAAATCCCCGAATTGCCGCCTGCATAGTGAAATAGAACCAGGGTCGACTTGGCGTTCGCTGCCTTTTTCAGAAACGTGAACCACTTGTCCAACAACATTCACTCCCTCCTTAGGAACGCTGATTGCATCTAATTGTGCTTGTTTGAAAGGCTGCGCGTAAGCGGCTCAGTCGCGGACTGGCCAGCATTTACATAGTCTGGTTCAAATGTGTGGCAGTGGCATGGAATCTCCCGACCATCTATCTATCGCGCAAGACCGTCTTCATCTAATAGAGCCAAGAAACCTTTCGCGAAACTAACGGACATTCGTCTCTTCACATTACTATCACGCATTATGTGAGGCCGGTCTTTTTCTGATCCACATCCAGACTTCCGCAAGGCCAATAAGCACCACGTCCCAGGCCTAATGTGCGTTTCACATCGCAAGAATTAACACTGCGTATCGTGAGAACGTAACGTCCTAGCCATTATCGCGGCAATAAAGACAATTGCTTCACATATGATTCGCCTTGCAGTGATCGTGATCACATCATTGCCACTTGGCCGACTTTACTTGGCAATTCGTTTTGTCTAGCATGGCTCGAGTTGCCAATTGTGTTGACGAGGATTAAGTCAGCACCATGGTCAAGGCGCTTCTTTTGCTGGTGCGTTTGAGGTTCATGCGGAAACGCTCGGTTCCGCCTGTTCTAGTGATGGACGATTGCACGTGTGTCGCTGTGGCTTTTTTTTGTTCGTAGACACTAATTGTCACGTACAGCCTGCCTGTCAAGTGACTGATTTTCATGGAGAGAAGTCGTGAGTAATCCTTTTGAAGATAAAGATGGCGTGTTCCTCGTTCTGGTGAATGACGAGGGGCAGCATTCTTTATGGCCCAACTTTGCAAAAGTTCCTGGCGGATGGGCTGTGAAATTCGGGCCTGAGCATCGTGAGGCATGTGCCGAATATATCGAGCGCAACTGGGTCGATATGCGGCCTAACAGCCTTATTGCTGCAATGGAGGCCGGGGCACCTAATTAGCCCCCTTCGACGCTTTAGTTTCGCGTTTTAGTCTGCTTTAAGTTGCAGGGTAGTTCGTATTGCGCTGGCGCCAGCCCGCCGGCCCGATGCGTTGCGCTTCGAGATAAGCAAACAAATCGCTGACTTAGCCCTAAGTCGTTTGAAATAGACCCTCTGTCCTTTTTCGCGCGGCGGATTGTTTTACCGCGCGTCATGGGTTTTGCCTAAATCTAACGACCGCGGATCGCAAATTACGATTGCGGCATTGATAGCGGGTGTCCGATGGAAGACCTTACTGAAGGGTCGGTATATAGGCGTCTGATCGATCTATCGGCAGCGATGTTGGTCAACATGTTGGCCGGCACGATTTACACGCTCATCAACTTTTTCTGGATTGGCCGACTGGGGGTACAAGCCCAGGCCGCGGTCGCTTTGGCCAGTGGACCGATCTCGATCATCCTGACCCTGGTTCCCATTATCACGGTGGGTGCGAGGGTGCTCATATCACAGGCAGTCGGGGCGAAGAATCAGGAAGCCGCCGGCCGCATATTTAATGAGGCCTTTGGCGCATCCGTACTTGTCATGAGCGTCGCTGGATTGTGCGCCTGGCTAGGGCGAGGATGGTTCGGCCCCTTGCTGACACCGGATGCGGTCACTGCCGACCTGATTGTTTCGTTACTGTGTTGGTACATACCGTCTATTGCGATCCAGGTGCCGTCGGCAACCATGGCTGCAGCGATAGGCGGTACAGGCAACATGCGCGCAAGCATGATCGCGCAGCTGGCCTCAGTCGGGGTCAATATCGCGGTGTCGCCGCTTCTTATCTTCGGTTGGCTTGGTCTGCCTCGTTTGGGCATTGTCGGCGCTGGCATGGGCAGTTTGATTTCGTCGATCGTCTCGGTCGCCGTTCTCGCTGCCTATTTTGTACGGAGTTCCAGCTACCTCACATTTCAGCCTGGGCGTTGGTTTTCGCGACCGGATGTGCTCTGGCGTGCATTCAAGATCGGCCTGCCGGTCGGCATACAGAGCGGCGTGCTTGCCGTCTACCTGGTCATCATCATCCAGTTCCTCCGGCCCTTTGGGCCGTCGGAGCAGGCTGCATTCGGTATCGGGCAACGATTGATGCAGTCCGTGACGCTGCCGTTGATCGCCCTCAGCGGCGCCTCAAGCGTGGTGGTGGGCCAATGCTTTGGCGCCGGCTCCTGGGACCGCATCAAGCAATGCTTTCGGGCATCCGCCGTGTTGAGCCTCGTCACCATACCGGCTCTCTTTTTGATCATTCAGCTTTTTGCGGAACCTATCAGCCGGGTATTTACAAGTGATGCTGTCGTCATCGTCGACGCAGCGCGGTACCTGCGCATTGTCTCCCTAAACCTTTTCCCTTTGGCGATAGCACTGTGCTGCTTCGGCGTCTTGACGGGCCTGGGTAACACACGGGCGAGTCTGTTTTCCGTAGTTACATCGTCGGCGCTACTCGTCATTCCTTGCTGGCTGATGTCCTATCTGCCCGGCTTCAATCCAGCCTGGATATGGTCCTTGATGGTCGCATCGAGCGCCTTGGAGATGCTGATGGGTTTCGCGTTCATGCGACTGGAGTTCAGAAAGCGCCTTCCCTCTTTGCTGTCCGGGTCAGCACTGGATCCGGCGTGAAGACGCGCCTGCATTCGAGCTTTTTAGGGAACCTGATATGAAGACACGCCCCGACATGTCTGGCGAACGGGCCGTTCCCGCCGAGCAAGCTGTTGACCCGAAGTTCATGGATATCCCCTCGGATAGGCCACGCACAACCGGTCGTCGAGCGTACGGTGTCGCCGAGGAGACTTTTGTCAGCAACGTGGATCGCTGGGTAAGTGCGAAGCGCTTCAACTCGGAAAGCTTCTTCCTCGCTGGAATCGCAACTCTTTTATATCGCATGGGTTCGGGCGAAATCATTTCAATCGCCCGTCACAACGTGGCTGCATCGGGAAATCTGATGTTCCAGGGATTGGTGCAAACCACCCCTGCTGCGAGTGAATCATTCATAACGTTGATTGAATCCATCCGCGTTCTTCTAAAGACCACAACTCCACTGGACAACAGCCGTCCATCGGCGGATGTGCCAGGCGTACAACCTTTGGTGCCGCAGGTCGGCTTCATGCTGATGGAAGCCCAAGACCCCCTGCCCCAGAGTGTCGAGTGCGGCGCCGAATTGTTTTTTCTGGTCGCTCTTTCTTCGTCGGGCGATAGCGAACCGTCCTCCCGCGCAACGGTGCGGCTCCTATACGATCGCAACGTGTACAACCCGGATACGGCGCGGGCAATAGTCCGCCGCTTGGCGCTCGTCCTTGCATCCAGTGTCACGCGTTCGAATCAACCGTTGAATTCGATCGAATTGCTCGACCAGGCCGATCGCTCGAAGGTTCTGTCCGACTGGAACGACACCGCACATGACATCCCCGATGCGTCCCTGACGCAACTATTGGAGGAGCAGGCGATTCGCAGTGCCGGCGATGTGGCGCTGTCGTTTGGTCAGGTCCAGATTGATTACCAATCATTGCATGCGGAAGCCAATCGCCTTGCGCATCGACTCATCGAAGAAGGTGCCGGCCCGGAGAAAGTGGTCGGCATCGCAATGCATCGCTCGATCGACCTGGTTATCGCACTGCTGGCCACCCTTAAAGCCGGTGCCGCCTATCTGCCACTGGACCTCGACTATCCGACGCAGCGTTTGGCGGACATGCTTGAAGACGCCATGCCAGTTGTCGTGCTGTCGACGACAGCCGGCGCTCAAAGCCTGCCTGGGTGGGCGCCCGTCATATGCGTGGATACCGATGCATATCTGACGGATATGCGATCGCGTCCGTTTCGGACTCCTACCGATGCCGATCGCACCTGCCCGCTACTGCCGGGGCATCCCGCTTACGTCATCTATACCTCGGGATCGACTGGAAAGCCGAAGGGGGTAGTCAATTGCCATCGAGGGATAGTCAACCGGTTGAAATGGATGCAGGCGACTTACCGCCTTGATGCGACCGATCGGGTCTTGCAGAAGACCCCGGCAAGCTTCGACGTTTCGGTATGGGAGTTCTTCTGGCCGCTGCTCGAGGGCGCGCAGCTGGTCCTGGCCAAACCGGATGGCCATAAGGACGCGACCTACCTGGTTGAAGTCATTCAACAGCACGGCATTACCACCCTGCATTTTGTCCCGTCCATGCTGCAAGCCTTTGTGCAGGAGCCTGGCCTGGCACATTGCGGCACCACCTTGCGGCGGGTCATTTGCAGCGGCGAAGCATTACCCAAAGAGTTGCAGCAACAATTCCATACGTACCTTTCCGTGGGACTGCATAACCTGTACGGCCCTACCGAAGCGGCAATCGATGTAACCGCCTGGGAATGTCGCGACGATCAAGCCAGCGCTGTACCGATCGGCAAACCTATCTGGAATACGCAGATCTATCTGCTGGACGATCAGCTTCGTCCCGTACCGCCGGGCGTCCTGGGCGAACTTTATCTTGCGGGCGAAGGGCTTGCTCGTGGCTATCTGGGCCGGTCGGAACTGACGTCCGGACGTTTTGTTGCCAACCCGTATGGCGCGCCCGGTAGCCGCATGTACCGAACGGGCGATCTTGGGCGCTGGCGCTTTGACGGGACGATCGATTTTCTTGGTCGTATTGATCATCAGGTCAAGATTCGGGGATTCCGAATTGAGCTCGGCGAAATCGAATCCTGCCTCACCTCACATCCGCACGTGGCTCAGGCCGCCGTCATCGCGCGCGAAGACCGTCCCGGCCATAAGCACATCGTGGCCTACGTCGTTCCGCGCGCGCCCGGTATCCATGATCGCAACCAGAGCCAGGAGGCCGAGCAGATACGGCAATGGCGGGAAGTCTACGAGAGTGTCTACGGTGGCAGCGAGTCCATACCATTCGGAGAGGATTTTTCCGGATGGAACAGCAGCTACGACGGACTCCCGCTTCCGCTGGAACACATGCACGAATGGAGGAGCGCCACGGTAACGCGCATTCTTCAAACGCGTCCATCGCGGCTATTGGAAATCGGCGTCGGATCCGGCTTGATCATGCGCGATGTAGCGCCCCATTGCGATGCGTACTGGGGCATCGATCTGTCGAGTGCATCCATTCAGACCCTCAAGGGACACATTGCCGCCCTACCCGCGTTGCATGACCGGGTTGTGCTTCGCTGCCAGGCAGCCGATGACCTCAGTGGGTTGCCCGATGATTTCGACACCATCGTCATCAACTCCGTCGCCCAGTACTTCCCGAGTGGCATTTACCTGCTCGATGTATTACGCCGGGCCATGGCACTACTCAGGCCTGGTGGCCGGATATTTCTGGGCGACCTGCGCAACAGGGCCACGATCAAGTGCTTCACTGCAGCCATTTCGATAAGCCGGCACGGCGAGCACGGCACGCCCGAACAACTGACGCGATCGATGGCTGATGCGATGCTGGGCGAGCGCGAGCTCCTCGTGGATCCGGCCTTCTTTGGCCCGCGCCTGAAATCCGAACTAACGGAACTCGCCAGCATCGACCTTCAGTTGAAGCGCGGCTGGTCCAACAACGAGGTCAATCGACACCGCTATGACGTCGTGCTTCACAAAGCCATGGCCGCTCCCGCCAGGGCGAGGAAAGTCGAGCGCCATCGTTGGCAGCATGACATTTTATCCATCGAAGATCTTGCCGAACGTGCGCGCAGCCGTCCCGATGCGCTGCTTTATATTGCCGACATTCCCAACCGCCGACTAACGGGAGAGCTCGAGGCTTATAAGCTGCTTTCGGAAGGAGACCATACGACGGCGCGAGACAGGCTCTTGACGCCACAAGCCGATGGCATCGAACCGGAGATGTTCAGCCAGTCTTGTAAGGCAGCCGGACTTCACGCGGCACTGACATGGTCGGACAACCCCGGAGACGGCCGCTTCGATGCCTTCGTGCACGCTGCCGGCGACGTAGTCGATCTTGACATGAGTGCCATGCTGTCTTGGGGTGCCGACCAGACGTCGCCACCGGAAAGCTATGCAAGCGCTCCTGCAGCCGCCATCGATCATCGTGCATTGGCTGCATCTTTGCGGGATCGCGTGAGCGCGCAACTTCCCGAGTACATGTCGCCAAGCGCGATCGTATGCCTTGATCGGTTACCGGTAACAACGAACGGAAAGCTGGACAGGAGTCGCCTGCCCGCTCCTGATTTCTCGATGGCCACCGGACGTATGGCGGACACGCCGCAGGAGGCGCTGCTGGCGTCATTGTTTGCCGACGTATTGGGCCTGGACCGGGTGCCGGTCGACATCAGCCTGTTTGAACTGGGTGGCGATAGCATCACCGCCATTCAGCTCGTCGGCCGTGCATTCCGAGCCGGACTTTCCATTACGGCAAGGCAGGTGTTTCAGCTGAAGACCGTTGCCAGCGTGGCCGCCGCAGCAACGCCCATTGCATCCGGCGCCGCATTGCCTGATCCACGGCAAACGGAAAAGCTGGTCTCGGACAGGCAATTGGCCACGCTGGCATCCATCTATCCGAATGCCACCGACATATTGCCGCTGTCCCCGTTGCAGAAGGGGCTGTTGTTTCATGCTCTCCTCGGAGATCGCAACCCCGATCCTTATGTCATCCAGATGGTTGCGTCGCTATCGGGCCCGATGGACGCAGAGCGACTGCACCTGTCGGCAATCGAACTGATGCGGCGACACCCGAACCTATGCGTCCAATTTGTTCCGGGGGATTTGGAACAGCCGCTGCAGATTTTCCCATCGAATGCCTCGCTGGTCTGGCGCCACGTCAATATTTCCTCGACCGGTACGGGCGCCCAGGACGAAGAGGCCGAGGCGCTCCTGAATGCGGACAGGGCACAGGGGTTCGACTTCGAGGCGCCATTGCTTCCCCGCTTTACCCTGATCGGGCTTGGACCGCAACGATATCTCCTCGTATTTACCGCGCACCACATCGTTTTCGACGGTTGGTCGTCGCGCCTTGTCCTGCGTGAGTTGCTTGATCTGTATGGGCGCGACAAAAACGGCGCTTCTCCAGCCTCCGTTTCTTATCGAAGCTATCTTGAATTTGTAGCGCGCCAGGATGGCGATCTGGCTATAGAGGCATGGCGACATTATCTTCAGGGCCTGAGCGGCCCTTTGTGGCTTTCACGCGCAAGCGGTCGGCAAGTGGATGACGGTGACCGTACCGTTTCGCACTGTCTTTCCGAGATAGCCACGTCTCGTCTTGTCCGGTTCGCGCGAAGCCGAAGCCTCACCGTGAACACGCTAGTGCAGGCAGCCTGGTCTCTGGTGCTTTCCAAGGTCACCGGGCGGCGCGATATCGTCTTCGGCATCACCGTATCAGGAAGACCCCCCCAACTTTCAGGCGTGGAAAGCATCATCGGCCTGCTTCTGAATACGGTCCCCTTGTACGTCGATGTCGACCCCGCCCTGCCGATCGATACCTTCCTGGCCGGACTGCAGGACCGACAAGCCGCGATACTCGAATACCAACATGTGGGATTGGCCGATATCCAGGCATTAACGGGGGATGGCAATCTATTCGATAGCCTGATCAACTTCGAGAACTATCCTGCGCTCGGAGATAGTGCAGGCGAAAACCCAGGTTTGGAAGCGCCTGTTCAGATCGGGGAAGTCTATTTCCGTGACGGCGGTGCAACTCATTATCCACTAAGCATTCGCTGCTCTCTCGATACTTGCCTGGCGGTCGACTTCACCTTCCGACCCGAGCAATTTCATGGCGCCGATGCCGGAAGCCTGGCCCAATATTTCATGGATGCGTTGGCGGCCATGGAGGCCAGCATCGACCTGCCCCTGGGACAGCTCATGCTGCTTGCACCGCGGCCTGCATTCCCGCCGGCAACGACCGCTCTGTCGCAGGAAACGCCAGATCTTCGCCATGCCATCGATTGGTTCGAGCAGCATGCTGCGCAATCGCCGGATGCTACGGCTATCGTATGCGGCGATGAGCATTGGAGCTATGGCGAGCTCAATGCAAGAGCGAACCGTATCGCTCACTATCTGCAGGTCCAGGGCGTCGGAGCGGGTGTCGCTGTGGGTGTAGCGCTACCACGCTCCATTGATCTTATCGCAGCGCTGCTTGGGGTCTTCAAGGCTCACGCAACCTATTTGCCGATCGATCTGGATTACCCTGCTGACCGCCTGCGTTTCATCCTGAATGATGCGAAGCCGGCAATGGTGCTGACCAAAGGCGACACGGCGACCTGGATATCCCCCTCAAGCAGGTGCAGTCGGCTCGATGATGCCGACGTATCGGAGGCATTGAAGCAGCAGCCAACGACGAACCCGGCTCACCTGCCATCCTCGTTTGGTGCATCGGGTTACATCATCTATACCTCAGGCTCGACCGGTCGATCCAAAGGCGTATTGGTCGATGGCTCCGCTCTCGCCATAAAGCTGTCTGCCGTGCGCAAGGAGCTCCGGTCCGATGCATCGCTAGTATTTCCCAATCTTGCATCCTGCGCTTTTGATATTTCGCTCCTCGAGCAGCTTCTGCCACTTGTCACCGGTGGTTGCGTCATCATGGTCGAGGCTCCGCGGTCGGGCGATATGCATCGCCTGGTAGCGCAGACAGGCAGTGCCACGGCCTTCCATGCCGTACCGAGCCTGATGTCCGCATGGCTGGAGCATCTCGATACCGCCGATGCGCAGACGGCCTATCCAAGGATTGACCTGCTCTTGACCGGTGGCGATGCCGTGCCCCATACGCTATTGGTGGAAATGTGGCGCCATTTTCCAGATGCACGAATCATCGAGTTCTACGGCCCCACCGAAGCATCGATCATAAGCTCGTTCTATGCCCCGCGCTTTGATGGACAAGAACACGCACAGCATTGTATCGGCCTCCCTTTTGAGGGCGTACAGCTTCACGTACTGGACAAATACTTGCAGCCGCAATGGCCAGGCTGGATTGGCGAGTTATATATCGGTGGCCCGGCCATCGCGCGGGGTTATCTGGGAAGCCCCGGGCTGACCGCCGAACGGTTTGTTGCCAATCCATCGAGCGTTGCCGGCGATCGCATATACCGTACCGGTGACCTCGTTCGACAGCTCAAGGACGGACAGCTTGAATTTATTGGCCGAGCAGATCATCAGGTAAAAATTCGTGGCTTTCGTATCGAGCTTGGCGAGATCGAAGCCTGCCTGCAGCAATATCCCACCGTTGATCAGGCGGTAGTGATTGCTCGCGAAGATCAGCCCGGTCAGAAGCTCCTGGTGGGCTATGTCACGCCCAAGGCCGGCGAAGTGGTCGACGACCGGATGTTGCGCGCCGCGTTGGCCGAAAAGCTACCCGAATACATGGTGCCCCACGCGATCGTGGCCATGCAGGCGCTCCCACTCAACGCCAATGGAAAAATCGACCGCAAGTCCCTGCCCGCGGTCGAGCGAAAAACCTCCCCGCATCGCGGCACGTCGAATGATGTGGAATGCATATTGGCTGATTTGTTCGCCAGGCTTCTCGGCGTCCCGTCAGTCGGCGTGGATGACAGCTTTTTCGACCTAGGTGGCGACAGCATCGGCTCCATGCAATTGGCCAGCCACGCGCGCAGAGCTGGCTTGATTCTCAGCCCCAAGGATATCTTCAAGTATCAAACCGTTGCAGCGTTGGCGCGTGTGGCGCGAAGAATCGAGACGATGTTGCCCGTCGAGGACATAGCCGTGGGAAGCTGCGAGGCGACGCCGCTACTGCGTGACTTCCTCGATCGGCACGGAGCTATTGAAGAGTTTTGCCAGTATCAGTGGCTGACTACGCCCGCGTCGCTCCAACTGGATGACCTGGCCGTTGCGTTGCAGACGATGCTCGATCGCCACGATGCCCTGCGCATGCGCGTACATCCACCTGTCGACGGTTATCGCGCATTGGAGATCCTTCCGCAGGGTACGGTTCTGGCATCGGCGAACCTCAGTCATCGCCAGGCGACGGACTGGAGCGATGCAGTGTGGCGACACGAGGCCACGCACGAGCTGCTCGCGGCGGCTCGTCGATTGAACCCCCTCCAAGGTGCCATGTTTCAGGCGATATGGTTCGAGGCAGGCGCTAAACCGGGCAGGCTCCTGTTGATAGCGCACCATTGGGTCATCGACGGAGTCTCTTGGCGCTCACTCCTGTCGGAACTCAGACTCACCTGGCAGGAAATCGCAGCAAGGAGGCCCGTCTCACTCGAGCCGCCGGGAAACTCCTACCGACAGTGGACAGAGCGTCTGCGTCACGAAGCACACTCGCCCGGGCGCGTCGCCGAACTCGGCGAGTGGGCGCGAATCGTGGCGCAACCGGACGTGCTCCTTGGTCGACGCCCCCTGGATGTCCGGGATACGGTCGCCACTCGCAACCAGGTTGTGCTGCATCTGCCGGCGCGCGTCACGCAGGCCGTACTTTCAGAGGTGCCCGCGCTGTTCCATGCGCGCATCAACGATGTCTTGCTGACGGCGCTCGTGCTGGCCATACGTTCCTGGCGCAGATCTCACGGCATCGCTGGCGGGCCAGGCGTTCGCCTGGATGTGGAGGGCCATGGCCGCGAGAGCCTTTTCGACGGCCTCGATTGGAGCCGGACAATCGGCTGGTTTACCAGCCAATTTCCTGTTTGGCTGGATGCTGGCGATCTCGATCTGGACGAGGCGTTGAATGGCCGCGCAGCTGTCGGACATGCACTAAAACAGATCAAGGAGCAGCTCCGACACGTGCCTGATCACGGCATCGGATTTGGCCTGCTCCGATATCTGAATCGTTCTACGGCGGGGCAATTGAATGCCTACGAGCCCGCACAAATCAGCTTCAACTACATGGGCCGCTTTGAAGCGCCCCGTGATGCGGACTGGATGCCTGCGGCAGAGATGAATGGTGTCCCCGCACCGTTGAATGAGGCAGTGCTCTTGACTCATTCGATCGCGCTCGACGCGACGGTGCATGACGACCTCGATGGCCCTCGATTGGAAGCCGTCTGGTCCTGGGCCACCCATCTTTTTGACGAGAGTGCGATCAGGCAGCTTGGCCAGTACTGGTTCGATGCTCTGCAATCGATCGTTGAATACACACGGCAACCGGGGGCGGGCGGATTCACTCCTTCCGACATATCCCTGGTTGAGCTCAACCAAAGCGAAATCGAAAGTCTCGAAGCGGAATTTTCCCTCCAGTTGCACTCGTCGGGCTCTGACCCGTCCGATGAGCGTTGAGTCGCGGAACCCTGCCATGTCGAAGATCGCTGAAATCCTACCGTTGGCACCCTTGCAGCAAGGGCTTCTGTTTCACGCGCTTTACGATGAGCAGGCTGTTGACGCCTATCACGTCCAGATGACCTATGAACTATCAGGTGATCTGAGCCCTCGCGATCTGGAGGCCGCTGCCGATGCTTTGCTGAAAAGGCACACCAACCTTTGCGCCGGCTTTATCCATCAAGGCGGCGATCAACCCGTACAGGTGATTCCACGCGATACGAAGGCTCCATGGAAAACGCTTGATCTCTCGTCGCTTGACGACAAACAACAGCAGCAGGAGTGGGAGCGTCTGCTCGATGCAGACCAGAAAAAACGGTTCGATCCGTCCAGGCCACCTTTATTGCGTTTCACCCTGGTGCAATTTGCCCCTCGCAAATTTCGCCTGATCTTCACGCATCACCACATCCTCCTGGATGGCTGGTCGATTCCATTGCTTCTGAACGAATTATTGTCGTTGCACGATCACCTTGACGACATGTCCACCCTGCCCGAGATCAGCCCGTACAGGGACTATCTTTCATGGGTCAAGAAACAGGACGCCGATGCAGCCAGGAACGCCTGGCGCGAGCATCTTGATGGTCTTGAGGCACCTGGGCGCCTGATACCGCAGTTGCCGCAAGGAAACGCGACGCCAAAGACATTCAGCGTCCACCTCTCTAGCTCATTGACCGACGCGTTGATCAATCAGGCGCGACGTCATCGTTTGACCGTCAACACGCTCGTCCAGGCCGCATGGGGCATTCTGATCGGACGACTCAGCAACCGCAGCGACGTCGTGTTCGGCATTACGGTATCGCTACGCCCGCCTGAGCTCGCGCATGCCGAAAACATGATCGGCATGTTGATAAACACATTGCCGATGCGAGCGCGGTTGCTTCCTACCGATTCCGTGCTGTCGTTGCTGCAAAGAATTCAGCAACAGCAATCCTCGCTGATGGAACATCAGCATCTCAGTCTCATCGAAGTCCAGCGTGTTGCAGGGCTGGGCGAGCTTTTCGATACGCATGTGGTGTTCGAAAACATGCCACAGGATGCGGGCGACCATGTCGCTCGACGCGTGCAATCGCATTTTCTCGGCGGCGTTGGCGACGATCGCACGCACTACCCCTTGGGTTTGTGCGCGATTCCCGGGCAGCAGCTGGAGCTGCGCCTGGGCTATCGCCCGGACGTGTTCGACCGTGCGGCGATCGAACAGATCGGCGCGCGCCTGCAACGCGTGTTCGACGCCTTGGCCGATAACCTCGAACAGCCACTGGGACAG
>Ga0105239_10000069_pt1 | contig 144493 bp, 121 predicted proteins | sample KBSC44metaG_FD_92761 | JGI IMG/M metagenome (GOLD analysis project Ga0105239, IMG submission 92761) | Corn rhizosphere microbial communities from Kellogg Biological Station, Michigan, USA - KBS C4-4 metaG | ecosystem: Host-associated > Plants > Roots > Rhizosphere > Soil | place: Michigan... | reverse complement strand
GAAGGATCTTTACAAAGCGCCAGGTAGCCAGTCGGCAGGTCGCACGTATACCTGTCCCGCGTGAATGTCGCCCGGTTAAGATCTTTCGCTCGCGCTCAAGATGACAAAAATTAAAAGCTTTTCGGAGCCCGTCAGCAGATAAGCTTCGGGCAAAAGCAGGGACAGCTGCCGGGTTGTGCGCGGGGCAAGGGCATAGGAATTTTTTTGCATTACAGGGTAAACGAGCGATAGGGTAGCCCGGCAAAAAAGATTCCAGCCCTGGGCAGCTTTCCCGGCTTTGTGCGTGAAAGGCCCTGTGCTCAAAGAAGCATTTCTGCTGACTTGAGTTATTCGTGTGTTGTTTTTTTTTAATGGCACTCATTATCTCGCAATTGCTCGGTCTTTGGTTACTTTTTGTATCAAGACAAAAGTGCCTAGCCTCCGCGGCAATGAGCGGTGGTAAAGCATAGGTCCGCAACTTACAGCCTATTCCGAAGCAACAAAACAGTAGCTCAAGTCCGCACCCTAAAGCCAATTCCGAAGCACTCCGCCAACCAACAACCAACCCATTCCATATCCCCTCACCTTTCCTTATCTTAGCTCCCCACACCCCTCAATCACTCAAAAAAATGGAAGAAACCGTAACCTCCGTTTTCAGCAATGTGTTTTACCAGCGCGCGGTGGTAATGGGCGGCGTGCTGCTATGGCTAACCAGCCAGGTAGTCCCGCCCCTGTTCAGCAGCCGGTACCAACACCCGGTGGGACTTTTTATTTTTGCCGCGTGCTTTTGCGCCGTCGACTGGCTTTTTCTGCGTGCCTTTTTGCGCAGCTATAAACGCATAACCGTAACCCCCGAAGCAATATTGGTAAAAAATATGCCGGGCAAACAGACACGCATTCCGTACGCCGAAATTACGGGCATTAACACCTACCGCTCCTCCGGAAAAACGGGCAGATTTGGCGGCAGGTTCAGCGCCGATTTTGTGCTGGAATACGGCAACGATAAATGGCTGAGCATTAACGAAAGCAGCTTCGAAAACTATAAGCAGCTCACCATGGCTATTTATTTGTATAAATATGGTCCGGGGCATGGGAGGGAGAGGTATTTGGAGCGGCATGGGAGGGGGTAGCTTATAGACTCATGGACGATAGACCATAGTAAGTGAGCGTTAAAGCGCGTCAAATTTCAGAATTGTGTTTTATGCCTTATTTGATATGTATAGATTTTGCGATTTTCTATACATGTTGTTATTGATATGTATAGATTTTGCCGTTTTTCTATACATGTCGTTCCTGATGTGTATACGTTTTGCCGTTTTTCTATACATATCATTCCTGAAGTGTATGCGTTTTTCGATTTTCTATATATTCAGTTTCTATTTCTACAGCATCAATTGAAGTCTGGATTTATCGTCTGTATCTCTTGGGTCTCCTGTCGTACTTCCGGTTCATTCTTAAATAGCGTGAATAAAGGGATGTTAATGTAAAAGTTAGTTCTCCCAATCTTTTCTTTCGCCAGAAACCCATGTAATACCAATAAATCTACATATTTAGTTGCTGTAAGCCTCGAAACCATGAGCTCGCTCATTATGAATTCTATCTTGGTATACGGATGCCGGAATATGTTATTTAATAAGTCCTGGCTGTATATTTTGGGGAGGCTTTTTCGTATACGCACCTTATAGTCCTGCATCAATTCCCGCATACGCGTAATGAGCACTATCGTTTCTTTGGCTGTTTGCTCAATGCCCTTTAGCATATATATAATCCATTCTTCCCACTCGCCGGTATCTCTAACCTTTTGCAAAAGTCTGTAATAGTCGCCCTTATTATTAATTACGAACCTGCTTAGGTAAAGGATTGGCAAGTCGAGCAAATCCTGCATTACCAGGTAAAGTATATTCAGTATACGGCCTGTTCTGCCATTGCCGTCATAAAAAGGATGTATGCTTTCAAATTGATGGTGAATCACGGCCATCTTAACCAATGGGTCCAAATCGCTGTCGATAGCATTATTCATAAACCTTACCATATTATCCATCAAACTAACGATAACATCGTATGATTGTGGCGGCTTGTAAACACTCTCGCCTGTTGATTGATTGACAAGTTCGGTACCCGGAAGCTTTCTGAATCCAGCATCATTTTGTTCAAGGATATTTTGGATATTTATAATGTGCCTCGCGGTTAAAATCTTGTTTTTCCTAACAAGGGCAAAACCTTGCTTTAATGCTTCTGCATAATTATTTACTTCTTTGGCTGATGCATTTGATACTAACTCCTCAAATAGCTGCGCCTTGTAAAGCTCATCGTGTGTTGTGATGATGTTCTCAATGGCCGAACTGTCTTTAGCTTCCTGTAATGCCAGTGTGTTGATTAAAATACTTTCATTAGGAATAGTAGCGGCAATTCCTTTTAATTCCGCTAATCGCCGATGGGCTGCAGAAAGCTGCTTTAAAACAGTTTTAGTTTCTAAATCTTGCTGGGGCGGAAGTAATGGAATGTTGTACGACATGCAGAATTGGTGAAAATCAAAAATACCATATTAAAATTTGATTTTTACATCCGGACACGCAGGTAATCGGACAGCTCTTACGCAAACTAAGAAAAGCAATCCTGGCAGTTACGCCGTTACCACGGCTGGTAGAAGCCGGGGCCAGCGCTATTCACTCATCCTCCGCCAGTTGGCGGACTTAGGCGCGAAGGCCGGTATCCGTTGCTATCGCTAACGGGGGGTAAGGCGAATGGCTCTTTCAGAGAGAAACGGAAACCTCAGGCATACGCGTCACGAGTCGCAATTGCGCTGCAGGCCAGCCCGACAGACTCGCGCCAGAAGGGGAAACGGAAACCTCAGGCATACGCGTCACGAGTCGCCAAAGCGCTGCAGGCCAGCCCGACAGACTCGCGCCAGAAGGGGGACCAAAAATCGAAAAGGCACGAAGTTCAGAATACTCTCAAAAATCGAAAGATTCGTATCTTATGGTATGATTCTGATATTCCTTCAGTCTTTGATAAACAAGCGGTTTAACTACAGTTTCATATATAGCGTCTACTTCAGTCGCCAGCATTTTAGAAATTTCAAAGGTTTTATTTCCGTTCAATCCGTTTATTGACCCTCCCATTCTTAGACCTATCTTTTTATCATGTAATATAATATACCTATCGTGAAATGGTGATTTATTGTTTTGCGTTTTTACTCTGATAAACCGATTTAAAGGAGGCGCATCGGATGAGTGTTTCTCCCACGCTTCTAAATAGATATTTTCATTAAAATCGCCCCACGACTCTATACTGGTAAGGACTGTTGTAGTAGAATTATAACACCAGTCATCTAAATTTTTCAAGAACCCCATGTCTTTGCTTGAAAAGTAAGGGTCTATTAAAAAGATTTCTTTTGTCCCAGTACCGTTTATATAATTTTTTATAAAATCGATTGCTTGCTTATACATTCCTGGCGCGATGACAATACTATTTGTCGAAGACGAGATAGAATAGCTTAAAGCACTAGAGTTTTTATTTGATATATTACAAATTAAGTTATAGCACAGTTTGGCATTCGAATTAGCCGCCTCGTATAGGGAGAGTAATAAGTTATCTTTATCCTCACTTTTTATTAAATTTTCGATAAAAAATTGATAAAGTGGAACAGAATAAAAGAAAGGCATAGTAGATGATGAATGCAAGAAAGAGACTGTCTCACCAATTTCTCGACTTTTTCTTTTTTGTGAATTTAATTGTGACAATAAATTCCAAGCAAAGTTGCCTTTTTCTCGCCTGTCTTTTATTTTTCCTATTTGAGAGTAATCTGACTCAGCCGTTTTTTCCAAATCCAATTTTTCGAAATAATCATTGGCGGGCTCCGACATCCTTTTCCGAGCAGGATCAGTGTCTAAATTTGATATTAAGCGCTGAGCAACTGTTTTATCATATTTATACGCCAAGTCTATTAATTTTTTAAAACTAGGGTATTGTTCGTCCTCGTCTAAATTGTATATTTCTTTTTCTAATTTTTTTAAATATTGATTAAATAGGTCCACCGAAACTTTCGATGCTATGCTCAAGGCGACCTCGTATAATGAAATCCTTTCTTTCATCGACGAAGTCTGATCGGCTTCGTCAAAAGCTTTTTTAATAAATTCGACTTTTTTCTTTTTGTTTTCACATTCGAGTGTCAAGTTTAGATACACAACAGCCCTATCTGTAGTATTATTGATTTTTGACACTTGAAGTTCTAGCTGATTGAAATTTTGTAAAACACTTTCACCGGTTCCAATATTTAAATGTTCTAAGCATGCTTTCGCGCTAATTAAATAGCCATTGTGATTTATACCAGACTTAGCATTTGGGAGCTTTTTATTAATTAAATCTTCTAATCGCTTATATAACTCGGGTTTTTGAATTCGAGTAAAAATGTTAGGATTTAATTTTGCGACTTTGGAAAGGTTTTTTATGTAAAGATAAAAGATCTCGTCTGTTTCCAAATAATTTAATAACTCGATATATTCTATGGCAGTTTGGTATGTAAAATGTGTTGCTCCCTTTAAATCATCAAAAGGGTCTTTTTCATAACAATTACTCAAAAGAACTATTAAAACCAACGGAACGATGGCCTCTTTCTCGTCTAGGGAAAGTGAATTTAAATAGAGTAATAACGTCGCCGGCTGAGTTAAATGAATGGATGTTGCTGATTTTTTTAAAATCATCGCAAAATCCGCAGATCCCTTTGACTTTTTATAACTGTCTAAAACAGGGATGATTTTCGTTGCAACAATGGTCTTTGCTTTATCGTTTTGCCCTGCTAAAGCAACTCTTACGGCTAATTCCGACCAAAGCTCTATTTGGTCTTCCTTAATTGATATATGATCGATGAGATAACTAATTTTATCATAAGGAAAGTCTTTCTTTTGTAGTAGACCTGTATATATTCTTATTATTATTCTTATAGATTCTATAAATAGGTCAATATGTATTCGATCATCGAACGGACTATCCTTCGAATCTTCTCGGGCGAGTGCACAATATTGCTCAGCTAATTTGCGATTATAGTTACCTAAAGAAGACGCAAGACGGTAACCTAACATTGCTTTTTCTAGCTGATCGTCAATTTTATTATAGTGTATTAATAGAAAAGAATTAAGTTTTTCTATTAAGCCATCGTATCTCGGAACAAATTGCGTTTTTTTTGTTTGAGGCAATCCTAAAAGAATGATCGCTAACGAAATAACGATACATTTATTCGAATTGTCTTCCACGTGATTTATTAGGGGCAAAAAATCTTTTATTAAATGCTTAGTATTGCAAGCATCTTCTTTCTGGTCGAAGGCGGATTCAAATAGAGCAATAATTCCTTCCGCTATATAGTATTTAGTAGAAAATGCATTAATGGCATATTCAATATCGTCTTTATTCCACAATGATATTTCCTTAGTAATATAGCTTTCCAAACATGTCAGAATCGCTTGGTCTCGTCTTACGGCCGTATTTAAAGATGTCGCAATATTTAAAGCAAACCCGAAATCTAGTAATGAAATTATTGAAAGGGTTTCTTCAATCTCTTCAAATTGGTCTGCTATTGACGTTAAAAAGGTATTTATAAGAACAGATATTTCCTGCTTTAAATACTTTTCGTCAAGTAAAAGATTCTCGATATTAACGCAGTCATTATTTTGAATACCCTTATACATTTTCCATAAGCTAGCCTGGGCTTCCAATTTAATGCTAATATCGCTTAAGCTATTTATAAAAGAAGAAAGAGAAATTGTTCTATTATTTGCTTCTTCAATATCGACATTTATCAATGCCTCTATCGCCACGATATTAAGTGATACTTTGCCAATTGTGGGGGAATTGATAGTGATCATTAAGTCATCAATTCGTTTTATCATTGATTTAATGATAAATTCATCGGTAAAGTATTTAATAGGAAATACAATATCGTATAAGGTTTCAGTTGACGGTTTAACAGAAGAAGATTCTTGCGTTAACAGATTTAAAGCATAAGTAATAATTTCATATATTCGGGTACTTTTTGGATTGTTTTTTAACCATCTTCGCATCAAGAAAAGCCTGTCTGATATTTTGTCTACCTTTTCAATATTTGCAATAATTTCATCTTCAGAGACTTCGTTAATACCAAATCCGATTGATTTAATAAACTTGTCGACGAAAGAAGCCTCATGCGGGCTCGTGCCCTCTATTTTGAGATTATCTTCATTGGGTAGGGCTTTGTTCTTATGCGCAATCAACCCAATAATGCCCATTAGCCATTCGATAGAGTTATTGTTCTTTTTCAGTCCTAGTGCTTTTTGAATTAACTGCATTGCATCGTTTGGTGCAAAATATGCCAGCCCTATTGCCAAGTCCATTAAGTTTTCTCGAAGGTACCCAATATCAATATCCTGTAGTAAATCTTTAACTTCGCTAATTATTAAGTTGTCAACATCCTTTTTTTCTTTTTTTGATTGCTGGATGAAATAAATGAGCATTTTTAGCCTGTCTTCTTTTAATGTAGCATTGGCGATTAGACTGAATGCTTCTTCCTCTCGATCCAATACAACATAGGCCTTGATTCGGTCCTTTTTGTTGTCACTCGATTGCAATCCAATAAGCAAACTTCTATGAAGGGAAAATCTAAAAAGATTCTCGTAGGATTTTTTTAGCGATTTGGCAGCTTTATAACCATAATTAATTTGTTTCTTTATTTCGGAAAAAGAACGACTATTTGATATTATCAAATCCAAATTGTCGACCGTTAATAGATCGACGATATTCCCCCACTCACTATTTTTATTAAATAGAGTAGGTAAATTTAATATTGAATTTATGTCATCAGATTGGGTGTAAAAATCGATTAGTTTTGCATTAGTTTCCTTTTCAAACCTTTTTAGTTTATATACTGCATACTGTCTATATGAATTTGAAACAAAAGATATGTTTCCCTCATTGACAGATAAAAACGACACTTTTGCAACTACAGTCAATAATTCTGTGACAGATAGAGCGACGATACTTGATATTCTCTGAATATTCCTGATATTATCGTCAAAAGCAAGTATGGAAATCACTAAAATCTCAGGCGCTACTAATGTAAGCCCCTCTAAATTTGCTTGCTTCCACTCTATTTCTAGCAACTCATTTTTTTCGGAGATATCGAACTTGTCTAAGAACTCCTCTATTGTAATGCCGCTATTGATGATTCGTCTAACTTGACTTAGGCTGTCTGGATGGCCTTTCCAAGTGTCATGAATTTCACGTAGAAATCGGTGCGAGGATGCCGAATCATCCAAATTAAATAACTGTTTGGTTTCATTTTCGGTAAAGCGAGGGATTCGTAACGACTTGAAGTTTTTTAACCATAGCTGTGGGAAAATTTCCTTTAGTTTTTCAATTGTTCCTGAAACTAAAAAGTAAAAATTGTTTGTGTTCCACGGAAGATTTTGTAGCCCGTTTTTCAGTAACTCGAAGTCAGATTTTTCTATTTGATCGAGGCCATCTAAAATAAAATAGACGGGTTTGTTCTTTCTACCAGGGCTCGTAGTCAAATCAAACGCCAGCTTATTGAATATGCCTTCTGTTATTTCTAAATCCTCGCCAGGAATTTCATTTTTATTGAAAAATAAAATTTGTCTTCCAACATCCTCCATAAAATAATCCTGCCTATATGATGCTCGATATGCCGGATTAACAAAAAACGTGATTGCATCAAAGCAATGTTTCTTTGAAAACTGGAGTAAAATATCTGTTTTGCCAGATCCTTCTTTACCTTCTACGATAACTATTTTGCATTCCTTATCGAACATATCTTCTAGTTCATGAACTAGATTTAATCTTTGTACACGATTTTCACTGTATATGTGCTGATAGGATAGAGAATATGTTCTTAAACTAAGTAAGTTATTTTCCATGAATGATAAGTTAAGGAGCTACTTTATAAACATACTCTTTATTTTTTATAGTTAAAATAAAGAGTAGTATTTCTAAAAATATTGATGAATGATTTATGCGACCTAAATTAACGAAGTGTAACTTAAACCTCCAATAATGCAAGCATTCTGCTTGCGGGATTGGATAACCGTTCCCGCATTGTTAATGGCTTAAGCTAAAAGCTTAAAACACTTTAGGTGTAAGTTACACCTCGTCGAACTTAGACCAGTATTTGAATCTATCCGTAATTTTCCCTCCACCCCACATCCACACTCTCTATCCACTCCAACCGCCTGATAGCCACCCCTTCACAAAACCCCGGGCTAATCAGCGAAATCTTTATCATCCTATATTTATTCCCCCAGCCTGCGCCGCGTACCCGGCATCACCCCGCTAACCTGGAAGTAAAGTCTGGCCGCCTCCATGTTTCCGTTAAGGGCGGCTTCATAAATCTTCGAGAGCAATTCCGGCACTTTACCTTTAAACCGGCTCATTTCGGTCAGAAAGTCGTGGCTGTTGTAGGCCTTTACGTGCGTAATGATGGTTTGCCGGCTCAGGCCGGTTTCGCGGGCTATGGCGCTGTTGGTGGGCATAACGCTGGTTTCGCACAACAGCTTTTTGATTGCCGCAGTAATTTGCGACTGGTTGAATTCCCATATTTCTTTATTGGAATCGCCGGCCAGCAGCGGTCGGATCTTGCGGGTAAACTGAGCGCGTTCGTCGCCCTCCAGGCCGCTATAGGTGTCGCCGATTTTTTTATAAAGGTATTCCGCTTCTGGGCCGCCCAGGCTTTTGATATGCTTTTTTGTAATGAGGGGTAACGAAAAAACATCCCCGGCCTTTTTCCTGGCGGCCAGGTATTCCCCCATAAAGTCCATGCTTAAATTGTTAGTTAATTACAAAGGGTGAAAAAATAACACTGAAATGCCAAAAGTATTTTGCGCTGATTGTCAGTAAGTTGCAAATTGTATAAAAATGAACTGCATTGACAATCAGCGTGTTCCGCCATGTTTGGCGTGTTCGTGTTACGTCCGAACAGAACGCTTATCAGCGGCGCGGGCCGTGACCCGGCTTGCGAGGAAACGCCGGTGCCGCCACAGACGCGGGTGCCGATAACAACCCAGTTCACGGGCGTATCGGTTCTAACCGCTTTATAACCATAATTTAACCCCGGGTTGTTAATAAACGGTGTACACAAACTGTTCCAACTGTACACATCGTTCCATGGAACAGTACAGCGGGTGAGGGGACCTCCGTATAGGCTTACCGGAAGCGTCTGTGGAGACACAGACGCGGGTGAGGGACCATCAGCAGTGTTCCAACTGTACACATCGTTCCGCGGAACACTACAGCGGGTTAGGGATTGCAACGTATACCGGCCGGGTAAGGGGCTTCAGGGTAGGCCGCGCTTATGGCCTGAGGGCGTTTGACTCCGAATCTTTCCGGGGTGGGTTTCCAAGCCCGGCCCACGGTTTCTGCCAACCGGGGGCAACTCCAAAGTAACATTGTAGTAACTAACGGCAAAAAAGGCGCGCAATTAAACATATAACTGTTAAACTTGTATTCTATTTAAAACAACCCAAAACAGAGATTATGCTATTAAAAATTTATAAGCCGTTAATGCTGGGAGCGCTGGCGTTATCGGTTACGGCAACTGCTATGGCGCAAACCGGCGCGCCCGTTGAAACCAAAGCGGCCAACAGCACTTACAAACCGGCCTTCGCGGGGCAAACGCGTATCGGCAGCGTTAAAACCAAAACGGCATACACTTCCACCGTTATCAACAGCTCGTTGAATGGTCCGTGGGGGATTCATGTATTGCCGGATGGTCGCCTGCTCATCAGCAGCAAGCCGGGCGCGATGCAGATACTCACTACCGACGGCAAGGTGGTTAAAACCATTACCGGTTTCCCGGCGGTACAGTTTGCCGGTCAGGGTGGTTTGCTGGATGTGAACATCGACCCTGATTTTGCCACCAACCGCATGATTTACTGGACCTACGCCCAGCCAGGCGAGGGCGCAACGCTGGCCGTAGCCAAAGGCAAGCTATCTGCCGACGAAACCAGGCTGGAAAACGTAAAAGTAATTTGGGAAGCCTATCCACGCTTTAAGGGCAGCGGACAATTCGGCTCCCGCATATTGTTCGACAAACAGGGCAACCTCTTCGTTACCAGCGGCGACCGCATGGCCAACGAAATGCGCGTAAAAGCGCAGGACCTGAGCACCAGTACCGGTAAAATAATCCACATTACCAAAGAGGGCAAGCCGGTGGCTGGGAATCCGTTTATTGGCAAGGCTAATGCCAAACCTGAGATATATGCCTACGGTTTCCGCAACCCGGACGGGTTTGCCTTTAACCCGGTTGACGGCGGTTTGTGGGAGTGTGAGTTTGGTCCGCGCGGCGGGGATGAGATTAACCTGATAAAAAAAGGCGGCAATTACGGCTGGCCTGTAATTACCTACGGCATTGAATACAGCGGCGAAAAGGTGTACGACGGTATACAGCAAAAAGAAGGTATGACGCAGCCGGTTTACTATTGGGACCCGGTGATTTCGCCGGGCTGTATGATGTTTTACACCGGCAACATAGCCGAGTGGAAAAACAACCTGTTTCTTGGCGGTTTAAGCAGTCAGTTTATTACCCGCCTGGTTTTAAAGAACAACAAAGTGGTGGGCGAAGAACGCCTGCTTGCCGATAAAGACGAACGCTGGCGCTGCATAGCTACCGGTAAAGACGGCGCCATTTACGCCGGTACCGATAGCGGGAAGCTGTATAGGATTGCTAAGCAGTAGTGGGAATTTTCTTGTCGGTGACAACACCGACAAGGGCGGGAAGGGTCCGGATGTGCGGGCCCTTTTTTTGTTTGGTGGGAAGGATTGCTTCGGAATGGGCTGTAAAGAGGCCGGTCGGCATGTTAGTGCGAATCTGAAAAATCTGACCAATCCGCTTAATCCGGTCATTTTTTTATTATTTTTGTTGCAAAACTTAAAAAGGATGAGCGAACTCATTAAAAAACAAGTTACTGATGCCCGTGCGCACATGGATAAAGCTATAGAGCATTGCGACGGCGAATTACAAAAGATACGCGCCGGCAAGGCAAGCCCTTCGATGCTTGACGATATTGTGGTGGATTATTATGGCAGCCCCACCCCGCTAAACCAGGTAGGCAGCGTTAACACGCCGGATGCCCGCACCATTGTGATACAGCCGTGGGAAAAGTCGTTGCTGAACGCTATCGAAAAAGCCATTATGGAAGCTAACCTTGGGGTTAATCCGCAGAATGATGGTATTATTATCCGCATAAACGTACCGCCGCTTACTGAAGAGCGTCGCCGTGATTTGGTGAAGAAAGCGAAAGCTGAAGCCGAAAGCGGCAAAGTGGCCATCCGTAACATCCGCAAAGACGCGAACGAGAAAATCAGGAAGCTAAAATCGGAAGGCGTTTCGGAAGACGAAATGAAAACCGGCGAAGGCGAAATACAGAAGCTGACCGACAGCTATATAATAAAAGTCGACACGCTATCTGAAGCTAAAGAAAAAGACATCATGACTGTATAATATTCAGCCCGGATAAAATATTAAAAGCCACTTCGTATTGCGGGGTGGCTTTTTAGTTGGATGAGTTTTATTTGGGGGCTTTGATTTTATCGAGGCTCCCGGCGTTTATTGACGTATCGATGCCCGGTCGTGGTGAAATATTCCCGCCATTGGGGTTTACGATGGTGGATGAAAATTGGCCGTCGGTAATGTTCTTTTTTGTTTTGCCGCTGCTGCTTGCAAACATGAACGTGCCGCTGATATGCCGGCCATCGAAGGAGTCGACACTGAGCTTTCCGGAATCGCTTATAAAATACCCGGGGCTATAGGTTGCCAGTGCGCTGTCGATATCCCTGGCAAATTGAAATTCGCCGGTTTTGCCATGCATGAATATGTACAATGCTATTTTTTCGCCGTTGGAGCCGGTTCCGTAAATAAGTATGGAATTGTCGGTATTATAATAGGCGTTGGTAGAGAGATTTTTTACCGCGCCATCCACCTTATAAGAAATAAAGCCACGGGGCTCCGTGTTGTCTTTTTCGCATGAAGTTATCATTACAAAAAAACAAGCCGCTAATACCAGTTTACAAATAAGGCGCATCGGAAGAAATGTTAGGTTAACGGCTGTTAGACTTGATAAGAGCTTAAAGGTTTAATCGTCGGTGACAACACCGACAACGGCGGTGAAGGCTTCGATATACGTCACTCTACATGTCGATGACAACACCGACATGGGTGGTAAGTAGCTTCGATATGGCGCTTCGCTAACTGTTGAAGGCTTCGTTATGTTTTCCAAACCGTAATCGTGCCAGATAATAGATCCTGTAAAATATTACGCCCACGGCAGGTATGCCCAGCCAGTGTGCCTGGAAGGAGCGACGAATATCGCCATGAAAGAGGTAACAAATAGAATGCCCAAGGCCGCAGCCGGGGCACCAGGTTATGCCCATCATCTTAAACGGGCATAACGAGAAATGGGATTGGTCGGTTGGGTTGGTGAGGGCTAATGAAACCATGGCAGCAACCCAGAAGGCAAGCTCGAAATATTTTTTAAACGCAGTTTTAATCAACTTTATTGGGTTTGGTGGTCAGCAATACCGATATGCCCAATGAAAACAGGATACCTACCAGTAGCGCGCCAAATATCCTTCCTGAAAAATCCTGGAGGGTAATGCCAGGACCCGAAAATTCGGAAATAAAAATAATTGCTGCTGCAACAGAAATGATACCGCCTACTATCAATATTTTAAAGCATTGCATCAGCGCTTCCAGGAAGCCCATGTGGCCGCCGCATTCGCTTGCACGGTAACTGTATATCCCAATAAATAATACAATCAGCGGTATAATTAACGAAACGTATTCAATAGGGTTGAGGCCGCTGGCTTGAGGGGAGTAACCAAGGGCGTGCATTATAAACATCCAGGCTCCGCTTAAAATGCCTATCAAAAGGCCGAAAATAATAGCATTCTTCATAGTAAAGGTTGGTTTGGTAATTTCAGAGATCAGGGGTTAGAGACCAGAGATTAGGACGTAGCAAAGAACTGATCTCTAGCCTCCGGTCGCTAATCTTTAACATAAATTTACTATTAAAAGTAATTACATCGCAATATTGTTTGCAATAATTTTTTGCTGATGAAACCGCCTTGCTCGCTCAAAAGCTTTTTGCATATATTTGCGACAGTTTTGAATATCCGCGATATATTAGATAGATATAAGGCTGATAACCGGGTAACAGCATTGGCAGAGATGCTGAACGCATCTAAAAACCCGAGAGTTCAGCTGCGAGGTTTGGTCGGTTCAAGTGATTCCGCCATTGCGGTAGCTTTGTATTTTTTGCAGCATAAACACATGATATTTGTGCTGCCCGAGCGCGAGGAAGCCGGCTATTTCCAGGCCGATCTGGAAAACCTTACCGGGAAGGAAGTGCTGCTCTTCCCATCATCTTACAGAAAACCTTTTGAGTTTACCCAGCCCGACAGCAGCAATGTTTTGGCGCGAGCCGAAGTATTGAATGAGCTGAACCATGCTACCGAATTCGGTCAGCTGATAGTAACCTATCCCGAAGCATTGGCCGAAAAGGTTATCGACAGGGCTTCTCTCGAAAAGAACACGCTTGAAATTTCTGTCAACAATAAACTCAGCATCGATTTTATTAACGAGTTTTTGGTGGAGTACGATTTCGACCGGGTTGATTTTGTGTACGAACCGGGGCAGTTTTCTGTACGCGGCGGTATTGTAGATATATTTTCTTTTTCGCACGAGCTGCCGTACCGCGTAGAGTTTTTCGGCGATATGATCGAATCGATAAGGACCTTCGAAATTGAAAGTCAGCTATCGGTTGAGCAGGTTAAAAGCATTACGATTGTGCCTAATGTGCAGTCGAAGTTTTTGACGGAGAGCAATATCTCGCTCTTAGAGTATGTTGATGCGGACACCCAGGTTTGGATAAAGGATGTGCAGTTTACGCTGGATATTATCCAGACCGGCTATAAAAAAGCTACTGCGCTTTGGAAGGCATTATCTGCCGATGAAAAGCAAAAGAACCCCGATTGGATTGATCCTAAGTTCGGATTTACCGACGAAAAATTAATTGCGGACCAGCTGCATGATTTCCCGCTGGTTGAATTTGGCAAACAGTTTTTTTACAACGATGCCAGGGAAATAAACTTTGATATGCGGCCGCAGCCGTCCTTCAATAAGGACTTTACGCTGCTGATACATAACTTTAAAAATAACGACGCCGAAAAGATAGAGAACTTTATCCTGACAGATTCGGCCCGGCAGGTAGAGCGGCTTTACGCCATCCTTGACGATTTAGACAAGACGGTGAAATTTACGCCGATAAGCATATCTATCCGCGAAGGGTTCGTTGACCGCGAACAAAAACTGGCCTGGTACACAGACCACCAGATTTTCGACCGCTATTACAAATACAAGCTTAAAAAAGGCTACCAGCGCTCGCAGGCCATCACCCTGAAAGAGCTGCGCGAGTTGAAGGCTGGCGACTACGTTACCCATATTGATCACGGTATAGGCAAATACGCCGGCTTGGAAAAGGTGGAAGTAAACGGCAAGATGCAGGAAATGATACGCCTGATTTATGCTGATAACGACCTGCTGTATGTAAATATCAACTCACTGAACCGCATCAGCAAATACAGCGGCAAAGAGGGCCACGTTCCCAAAATGAACAAGCTGGGCACCGATACCTGGGAAAGGCTGAAGAAAACAACAAAAAAAAAAGTTAAAGACATAGCCCGAGACCTGATAAAGCTTTACGCCCTACGGAAAACAAAAGAGGGCAACGCTTTTTCGCCGGACAGCTACCTGCAAACCGAGTTGGAAGCCTCGTTCATCTACGAAGACACGCCCGACCAGGAAAAGGCAACCGCCGACCTGAAAAAGGATATGGAAGCCCCGCACCCTATGGACAGGCTAATTTGCGGTGATGTAGGATTCGGCAAAACCGAAGTGGCTATTCGCGCGGCCTTCAAGGCCGTAGCCGACAGCAAGCAGGTTGCCATACTGGTGCCTACCACCATTCTTGCCGCACAGCACTACAAAACATTTTCCGACAGGCTGAAAGGTTTCCCAGCCAATATCGATTACGTGAACCGCTTTAAAAGCAGCAAACAGATAAAAGAGACGCTGGAAAAGCTTAAGGAAGGTAAAGTAGACATCATCATCGGCACGCACCGCCTGGTAAGCAAGGACGTCAAGTTTAAAGATTTGGGGCTGATGATTATAGACGAGGAGCAAAAGTTCGGCGTATCAACCAAGGAAAAGCTGAAGCAGATGCGTGCCAATGTGGATACGCTCACGCTTACCGCCACACCGATACCGCGTACACTGCATTTCTCGCTAATGGGGGCGAGGGATTTGTCTATTATTTCCACCCCGCCACCAAACCGGCAGCCGGTGGTTACCGAGCTGCATGTGTTTAATGATACGCTGATAAAAGAAGCCGTTGAGCACGAAATTGACCGTGGCGGCCAGGTTTTTTTTATCCATAACCGCGTTAGCGACCTGCCGCAGCTGGGCGGAATGATTCATAAGCTGGTGCCTAAGGCCCGCATCGGCATAGCCCACGGTCAGTTGGAGGGCGATGCGCTGGAAGACGTGATGCTAAAATTTGTGAACCATGAGTACGATGTGCTGGTGGCAACAACCATCATCGAAGCCGGCCTGGATATTCCCAATGCCAATACTATCATTATTAACTACGCCCACATGTTCGGGCTGAGCGATTTGCACCAGATGCGTGGGCGCGTGGGCAGGAGCAATAAAAAAGCGTATTGTTATTTGTTGAGTCCGCCGTTATCTACGCTGACTAACGAAGCGAGGAAACGCCTGAGCGCGATAGAAGAATTCAGCGATTTGGGCAGCGGCTTCAACGTAGCTATGCGAGACCTGGACATCCGCGGCAGCGGTAACTTGCTCGGCGCGGAGCAAAGCGGCTTTATCGCCGAAATCGGCTTCGAGATGTACCATAAGATACTGGACGAAGCCATACAGGAACTGAAGGAAGACGAATTTAAAGGCGTATTCCCGGACGATAAGCCGCGGCCGTTTATTTCCTTCACTCAAATTGATACCGACCAGGAAATATTGATACCCGACGAGTATGTAACCAACATATCCGAGCGCTACAATCTGTACACCGAACTGTCCAAACTGGAAAACGAAACCGAGCTGCGCGCCTTTGAGCAACAACTGCATGACCGCTTTGGCCCGGTGCCGCCGCAGGTAAACGACTTGCTGAACACCATGCGCCTGCAATGGCTGGGCAAGGCTATCGGCTTCGAAAAAATATCCCTCAAAAAAAATGTGCTGCGCGGCTATTTCATCACCGACCAGCAATCGCCATACTTTGAAACCGGCGCTTTCAGGAATGTATTGAACTTTGTTCAAGCCAACCCGCGCCGAACCAATTTAAAGGAAGTAAAGAATACCCTTCGCCTCAGCATTGAAGGGGTAAACAGCATTGACCAGGCGGTAGTGATTTTGGGCGATATCGGGGAAGTGGCCGTGGTGTAGCCAAAGTATTATTACCCGAAAAAGACCCAGGCGCATAAAAATGTAGTGCACAGATAATCAACAAAGGCCAAAACGAATAGCTATGCCATCATGTAGCCGGCTTTATTGAGTCCAGCTTTTCGTTAATTATATACAGTTGCCTATTCATACTTAACAGGAGATCTTCTGTTGTAATATTTTTTCCGGGAGATCGAAGTCCTTTCAATTTTTCTGATATTGTTTGATACAGTCTGTCGTCGTTGTAGCCAGGATTACCTTTTTTATAATTCTTTAAAATGATCTCAATGTCTTTAATGAAATTGTGTTCCAGTTCATTATTTATGAAGTTATCGAAATGGAATTTTGAGACCCAAAGATACCTGTCTACCCAATCTTCTATGGATTGATCAATTATAGTTTCCTGATATTTTACTACAGGAACATTCAGGTCATGGCCGCCAACAAATTCTATAATATTAGGAGTGTACTCATCAACAGAAACTACCTGGTCAAGATAGAATTGCTTTAAAAGGTTAAACTGTTTTTCAGCTGTCAGGTAGTCATCAAACCAAAGAAGAAGCAATACGTTCTGGTAATAATATCTGTTTTTTTCAGAATCTCTGCATATCGAATATAATGCTTCTTGTCTAAAAGACAGCCAAACCGTATTTGACTTATCGTTGATATTGATTGACTTTAGATACCAAGCTCTATTTTCTCTGTCTAAGATTTCCATTTATTTCTTGTAAAGCATAAACACTTTAAAGATAAGTAAAGGCTTTGGTATTTTATTTTTAGAGGGTATCTTATCGGTATAGCTAGTCAGGTAAGCAAATCTCCGGGTTTTTTACTCAAACAAACTTGTTATTTTTGAAAGATAACAAACATCATTATGCCTGCTCTGCAACCCATCCAACTTACCAAATCTGAAGCCAGGAAGATTATTGTTCATGCCGCAGGCCTGGCGCAGAAAGCGCAGTTCGGGATGGGAGCCGAGGCTGTTTATCGTTTGATTGACCATCTGGGTTTTGTGCAACTGGATACTAATTATGTGGTAGAGCGGGCTCATCACCAGGTAATGTGGTCGCGGGTGCCGGATTATGAATTATTGTGGCTGGATGAATTGCGCGAAGACGGGCGAATTTATGAGTATTTTACTTCGGATGCCGGATTCATCCCGATGTATGATTTTCGGTTTTCGTTACCGATAAAAGCGGCTTTCGGGAAGCGATGGGAAAATCAAACCAAAGCAGAATCGCTTCTTGCCAAACAGGTGCTTGATCGCATAGAGCGCGAAGGCCCGCTAATGGTCGGCGATTTTGAAAACGACCGCACCGAAGCAAGCTCGGGCTGGTGGGATTGGCGACCGGCCAAAGTAGCGCTGGAACACCTGTATTTGGGCGGATATCTGATGATCTGCCGTACACCAAAATTTCAAAAATTATATGATTTGCCACTGAATTTGGTACCGCATGAAACAGATTTAACCGAACCTACGCCCGAAGAGTTTGCCCGCTTTGTAATCCGGCGGACGCTTGGCGCATTGGGCGTCGGCTCCGTAAAGGAGATGGCCTGGCGGGCGCGATATGTAAAAGATAACCTGGTTAAAAAGGAATTGCCAAAAATGGTTGAAGAGGGCCTGGTGAAAACCGTTACAGTTGAGGGATTGAAGGGGCCATTTTATATGCTGCCCGATCAGTCAACCAGCGTTGAGCTTGCCGGCGATGCTTTTATCCTTTCGCCGTTTGATATCCTGAACGTATTTCGTCACCGCCTGCGCGACTTTTTCGATTTCGATTACCAGGTTGAATGCTTTGTGCCGGCGCCCAAACGCAAATACGGCTATTTCTCGCTACCCATATTAATAGGCGATACCTTCGTGGCCCGGATGGACTCCAAGGCAGACAGAAAAAATAAGGTGCTGATCGTCCATAATCTGCATTTTGAGGAAGCAGAACTTAGCGAAACTATGCTTGAAAAGCTAGCCGGTACGCTGAAAGAATTTATCGTTTTTAATCAGTGCCGGGATGTAACGTTTGCGAAATGCAACAGGCCGGAATACCTTGATGCTATTAGAAACGCATTTTGATAAGACAGGAAATAGGGCTTAAAATTATAAAACGATAATCGCTTCCAATATGTACGGAGTGCTTGGAAAACTTAATCGATATAAAACGCTCGGCGAACAGCGCCTGGAAGATGGAACTTTGCTGATTGGCCGGGCGCCACATATTGCACCGCAAGCATGGCTGCACTCCATTTATCCGCCATTAACGATAGATGATTTGGCCGGTCTCGCAACCGCGATAAATGCAGAAATTCCCGAAGCTTACCGAACTTTTTTACAGCATTACAACGGCCTTAAAATATTTAATACAACTTTCTGCCTTTATGGATTGCGGAGAAATTCCGGCAGAAGTGTAAACAGTGTTTGGCAGCCCTTCAATATCATCATAACAAATACATTGGAGCGGCCAAAGGGTGCAACCATGAATATGTTTTTTATCGGCGGATATGATTGGGATGGGTCGCTGATTTATATAGATAATAATACCGGCGAGGTACATTTATGTGATGGAGAAACCGTCGCTTCAACATTTAAATGGCCAGGCTTTGAAGAAATGCTGGATGCAGAGATCAGCCGGCTCATCACCCTTTTTGATGACGGCGGCAAAGCCCTGGACGAAGACGCAAGCACCTTGCCGGGTAATTTGGGATAATTCAATGGCTTCGACAAGGTAGGGTGGCTTTGGGCGTTGCCAGAAGCGTTTGCGCACAGGCTGGCGTCATCCCGCCCCACGGGGAGGTATTCTCACGCTTGAATGGATTGTTTTAGTGCCATGGTGCGATTAACCCTTGATCAACCGTCATGGCGTCTACATCTTTGCCAACCTGGTCGGTGTAGCTTTGGATGCTCCAGGAATATGGCGGGTTGCGGTAGTTTAACCAGTCAAAAAAATCCTTTTGAAATGTTGCTACATCTTGTGTCTTTGTTATCCCGACTAAAATATCCAACTGCTTTTGATAATTAGTTGCCCCGGCCTCTTTAACTTGCCTGTAAAAATCGGGCAGCAATTTTTTACTGTATAAGTACATGCAGATATATCGGGCGAAACAATCATGCAACAAGTTCAAGGGGCCGTTTTCAGGATTATAATCATTTACAATTGAATTGATATCCAGGTAGCCTGAATATTTATTTTTAAACTTTTTTATATAAACCAAACGCCAATTATCTGCAGGGCCACCATTCATTTCTTCATAAAGGCTGGCAATTCCTTCGTCGAGCCATTGGGGGATGTCGGAAAAAACATTGTGCAATAGTTCATGATTTAATTCGTGCGCAAAAGTGCCATAGCCCGAAGATGCCCAGGCCACAACGCTATTATCGTACGGATTCCAGTAGCCAATCCTTTTGCCGGGATATCTAAAATGTATCTTATTACAAAACTTCAAAAAGTCTTTATAATGCTTATTATCATACGGGCCGTTGAAAAGGAAAATGGGTATTAAATTATCGCTGTGATAATCCGCAAAATAAGGCTCGGCTAACGCATTTTTAATCAATTTTTGTTCGGTTTTTACATTGCCCGACACAAACTTATTACCATTATTCTGAAGAAAGTTTTGGCTGTTTTCCATTTGGTCAGAATCTGTTGTGCCATTTACATTAATGATAAGAAACGGGCTCATTAATGTTATATCGACTTGCCAGCCGGTCAAGCCATTGAAGTATTTTACAGCAGCAGTTGAATCAGCGATAGCGAATACATGTTTTTGCAGAGAATCGACCTCATCGCCCAGGTATGGAATATTTTCGAGCGTGCCTAATTCAGCCAGGGCATCTGTCCCTTCGTCTTTGTCGGGATGTTCAAAAAGTGACTTACCATGATACTCTGATTTAATAAACCTAATGATCTTTGACCCGCTGGTGTTCTCAGCAATTTTATTGGTACAGTACTGATTGTGAAATTCACGCAGGATAATGTCTTTATATGAAAAATTGGTTTGATTAAATTTTTCAGTTGAGCAATTAGTTAACCCAAGACAAATGTTAAAATACTTCTGCGTATTAGTACAGTCGCCACCATCGAAGTAATATTTACCGATCTGGTAATTGATCATCAACTTATTTTTGTCGGTGGGGTTGTTTTGCGTTTTAAGGCATTTTTCCAACAAGTCTGCTGCAATTTTAGACTGAGCAACGATATTATCGCGTAAATCAACCGTGGTGTTTTTCGTGAATTTCTTTTTAAGCGCCTGAATCTCTTGTTGCTTGTTTGAGTAGTCGGTACACACTTGCGTAAACGCCCGGCCGCCGGTTAGCAACAGCAGGAACATGAATAAAATAAACTTTTTCATTCGCTTTTGTTAACGGTGTTTCTTTTTTTTGGCTTTGCCCGTGTCAGTGATCGCGCCCCGCACATCTACGTCATTGCCCGGGTCTCCCAGGCTGCTGTTTCCGGATTTGGCGGTCGTATCTTTGCCGGTTTTCTGTTGTTGTCCATCCCCGTATTCTGTGGTCTCAACTTTGTAGTCTATCCGGAAATTCGCACACGTTACTATAATAACAGTTGCACATAATATTGCAAACATGCCGGGGGATACCTTGGTAAGCTTTATTTTATAATCGCCGATGTTACCTTCACCCTCCAGGTCGCCTTTTGCATTAATAAGGAATAGTGAAAAACCCAGGAATGCCAAAGACATGGCGATAAAGAAGGCAATAGAGATCAGTGTCATTCGCCTTTCAGCATTGAAGCTGGTCATCGTTCTTGGGTCAATTTTATTTGCCGGGGGCGACTGCAGTAAATAGACGAATAAATATGACATGGAACCCAGCAGGCAGAGAAATGCAATTAATACAGCCGCCCGGTAAAAAAACTTCAAATAGGTGTGATCTTCATTCATGACCTGGTCTTTTTCTGATTTTTTGTGTGCAGATGTTTTATTATTCATTGCTGACAGATAGTTTAAGATAAGCGCAATAAAATGCGGAGTAATCGTAAAGCTCAAATAATATCGAACATCTCAATTATGAAAATCTAAGTTTTTAAAGGTTCAAGCACGTAAAACTTTGCGGCGTTGATTATAAGGTTGAGGCTAATATAAATATTTTGACCGGATTGTTAAAAGGGTATTTTGCGTTATACTGCTTTAAAATCCGGCTTTGCAAAAGTTAGCACGTAATATCGCAAACGTTCCGCATGCAAAACAAATCGAAATAAGCATTTATTGTAGCGTGTTATCTGCTTAAGGTGAAAGCTTAAAACATTAGGGGTTGAGGTTATACTCATTAAACTTTGACGAGTGTGTTGGGTTTTGTACAGGAATCTGCGGCCCTTGTGTTTTCACCGATATGTTATTAGCTTTAGCGAAACCAGATATGAGAAAAATACTTATCACTACAACGGAGACTCTGTCCGGCTGGGAAATAGATAGCTACATTAAACCCATATTCGCAAGTGCCGTAATTGGGGCAGGTCTGTTTGCCGATTTTAGCGCTTCGATTTCAGATGTCTTTGGCGGAAGGTCCGGAAGGTATGAGAAAAAGCTACAGGTTATAAAAGAAGAGGCCATCGCATCGCTTACTTACAAAGCAACAGAACTAGGCGCTAATTGCATCCTTGGCCTTAAGATAGATGTTGATGAAGTTAGCGGCAAACATGCAGCTATTTATGGTAACAGCAACCGGTATGGCCGTTATCGCCAGGAGCGTAAGGAGCTATGATTCAGACACAGGCGTAAAAGGGATAGATAAAGAACATGTGAGGGAAAAAGCCAACATCATTAATTTCAAAGCCCGGAAACGGTTATAAAAGTAGAGGAACTGCAAACCATCGTTCAGAGCCGCTCAAGTGCTTTCAAAGAGTTTATTATGGGTAAACTCAAAAAAATGTTCCAGGATTCGCAGTATAACGATCCGGGTTTGTCTGAATATTTAAAGCTGTATAAGGAATATTTCCTGGTTATTGACCCGGCTGATGCAATGAGTATTTTGTATCCCGAATTGGCATCAGGACCAAGCGGCCAACTGCTAAATATTTTAATTGGTATTATAAATGATGGAGATCTCGTCAACTTCGACTACATCAACCAAATGCTCGACGGCGATCTGAAACAACGTAAGCTTGGCCTTAACTTATTGGCAGCCCATAAGCCATCCTACAGTTCGGATGACGTTGGCGTTATAAAGCAAATGATCGAGAAGGTGAAGGTAAGCTTTCCGAAAATAGTGTCCATCGGCGCGAAAAAAGGATTCCTTTCTTCTACCGAAAAGGAGGTTTGGATATGTCCATGCGGCGGTTCAAACCCGGTAGAAGATGAACGGTGTTCAAAGTGCGGGCAGGACCAATTTGGTTTTAAATATGACGAATTCAAACCTGATGATATTGTAAGAGGACTTAAGAATAGAGTTGAAGCGTTGGAGAGTTTGTTCTGATTTTTGGTGGAGACGCAGTCTCCAGGCATAGTAGTCCGTAGTTTTGAAACTACGGACAGCAGGTAATTTGCGATAATTCACACCACGCCTATTGCTTTCAAAAACTCCGGCTTATAAGCAGGCGCGATAGGTACTTCAGCCTGGCCGATAAACAACCGGTTGCCTTCAATTAACCTGATGCGATCTTTATTGACAATAAAGGACCGGTGCACCCGTATAAACCTGCCCGCCGGGAGTAAGCCGATAAATGCAGAAAAGGCCATCTTGGTAAGTAAAGTTACGTCGGTAGTTGTTAACCGGGTATAGTTCCCCTGGGCTTCGGCGTACAGGCAATCATTAAAAAATACCTGTTGCAGCTTGCCGTCTGTTTTCAGGAAGATGGAACCGGGCGCGTCGGGGACATTAGTTGTTAGGTGGCTATTGGCTGATTTAACCAGTGATCGTAATCGTTCTTTAGCTTTATCTATCGCCACTATGAAACGCTCCAGCGCGAAAGGCTTCAACAGGTAATCGCAGGCGGCAAGGTCAAATGCATTTACCGCATATTCCTGGTAGGCTGTAGTAAATATAACCAGGGGCGGCTCTTTAAGCGTTTTCAGGAAACTTACGCCGCTGAGCACAGGCATGTGAATATCCAGGAACAGCAGGTCTGCCTTGTTGGCTGATAAAAACTCCCGCGCTTCCAGCGCATTGCCAAACTCGCCAATAATTTGAAGAAAGGGCAAGTGTCCGCAATAGTTGCGGATAATTCCCCGGGCAACCGGCTCATCATCCACTATCACACAAGTGAGCAGTTCAGTCATACTTTGCTTTTAATTCCAGTTCAACTATGTAGCGGCCATTTTTGATAGACTGCTTCAAGTCGTGGTCCTTGCCATACAAAAGCCCCAGCCGCTTAATGGTATTAGCGAGACCCAGGCCCGACCTTTCAGCTAAAAACTCTTCTGTTTTGTTCCCTTCATCGTACGAATTAACCACGCTGAAATAAATAAAGTTATCTATAATTTTTACAGATATCGCGATATAAATTTCTGCAGCTACGCTATTTGCAGAATGCTTGAAAGCGTTTTCTACAAAAACTATCAGTACCAATGATGCTATCTTTAACTGCGGATCTTTAACTGGCTCAATATCTGTTACTAAACTCAACCTGTCGCTTATCCTGATTTGTTCAAAATCGATATAGCTCCGGATATATTCGAGCTCTTCTTTTAATGGAATAAACGGCTTCTTCGACCCGTAAACCGAGTATCGTAATAGCTGCGAAAGTTTAAGCAGCAAACCTGGGATGCGTTTATCTTCGGCTAACGATATTCCATATAAATTATTCAGCACGTTGAACAAAAAATGCGGGCTTAATTGCGACTGCAGCAGGCTGAACTCACTTTCTTTCTGCGTTGCATGGGTGTGCGCCTCTGCCAATTCTTTTTGCACGGAGGCCCGGATAAGTTTCAACAACATGCCGGCTACAAGCGCTATCAGGAAAAAAGGCATCACATCGCGTGTCAATTCAAAGAACCCGGCCCGTGGATGATTGAAAATGTATTTATATATCAGCCATTTCAATACGGCCAGGCCTATAATCGTAAAAAAAGTGTACAACGCAAAAAGCATCAGCCTTTTTGACGAATACCAGGTTTGGCATAACCAACGGCCAGTATAGATGCAAAACAAGAAGAAAAAGCAATCGCCAAAAGCTGAGGCTTTATCGTTGAAGCGAAAACCCGCGGCCTCCAGCAAATACATCCCCACAAATAAAAGCAACAGCACAACCAGGCAAAAGGCGGCATGAAGCTGCCACTTTTTACTGCCGATAAGTTGTTGCGCCGTTTTCATAGTTTAAAAGTCGCTTAAAATAATTTTAGTACAAACTATTGAATTTGGATTGAGCAGATGCGGGGATGAAAACGCCAAAATGGGTTACCAACATCTCCGACACCCGGAATCAGCTTTCCAAAGCTGCGCAACACATTTCTGGCCCCATAATTTTAATCAAGGCCGGCGCTATTTCAAATTTGGATATCAATCTGAAAGAAATATGAGGCCGAATTTTTTGATAACACTGATGCTTTTTTTATTTACCGGTTCAATTGCATACAGCCAGGGAACTATTAGCGGGATAGTGAAGGATGCTCAAAATAAACCTATTGCCGGCGCGACGGTAGCTTTGCATGATGCGGCCACCCAGCAGATTAGCGTTACCAACAGCGACGGCACATTTGGTTTCACAAAGCTTAAAAATGGCAGTTATTCGCTTACCGTCAATTATGTCGGACTAAAGGCCATTACATTCAGCCCGGTAATTTTAGAGGACGCTCACCGGAATATTAAGCTGCCGCCTATCATTTTACAGCCCGCAGGCGGCCAGGTTTTAAAAGAAGTGTTTATTACTTCGAAAAAGCCACTGGTAGAGCAGCAGATAGACCGCACGGTGGTTAATGTTGATGCCATGATAACATCCGGCAGCAGCAATGCGCTGGAAATATTAGCTAAAAGCCCCGGCGTATCGGTTGATATTAATGACGACATAAAGCTAAACGGCAAAAATAATGTACTGCTGTTGATAGACGACCGGCCTACTTATCTTTCGGCGCAGGGACTGGCGGCTTATCTGAAGTCGCTGCCGGGCGGCATGCTGGATAAGCTGGAGCTGATTAGCAACCCACCTGCCCGTTATGATGCCAGCGGGAATGCCGTAATTAATATCGTATTAAAAAAGAACCAGGCCCGCGGCTTTAATGGCGCGCTTTCGCTGGGCTACAACAGGGGCAAGTATGCCCGCAGCAACGATGCGGTAAACGTAAACTACCGCACAGCTCATTTTAACCTGTTCGGCAATATTGGCTACAGCCATGACGGTAACTTTAGCGACCAAACTTTCGACCGGTCTTTCCCGGATAAATCCATTTTGCAGAACAGTAATTACAACTACCAGTCGAACGGGTACAACGGGCGCGTTGGGCTTGATTACTTCGCATCGCCTAAAACAACGCTCGGCATTATATTTAGCGGCAGCACCCGCCCCAAAAGTGATGAGTTAACTTTTATCAACCACCAATACAACGCGGCAATGCAATTAGATTCGTTGGGGCGGGGCAGCACAACCGGAAATTATACGTTTAAAAACTATGCGGTAAACCTGAACCTACAACACCGTTTTAATGACAAGGGCAGGGTACTTACCATAAGCCTGGATCGGGTGAAATACAGCACGGATGGAAACCAGTTATCGCCGCTCGAAGTATATCTGCCCGACGGTACCCTGTTAAGCGATTTGCAACGGATGTTTATTCAGCCAGCGAATGTGCACATTTATGCCGGAAAAGCAGATTATACACATCCTTTAGCCGGTAAAACGGAATTCTCGGCCGGCATAAAATCAAGCTACGTTACTACCGATAACCAATTGCTTTGGTACGATGATGCTGGCGGAAGCCTGGAGCCCGATTATTCTAAAACCAATCATTTCCGTTATTTCGAAAATATCAATTCGGCTTATCTGAATCTGAAGAAAGAATTGCAGCGCTGGTCGGCACAGGCGGGGCTCCGGCTGGAAAATACGAATGCCAATGGCCGCCAGTTTGCTAATCCGGCTAACTCAGGCGCTGTTTTCGCCAAACATTATACCAGCCTGTTCCCCTCGCTTTACCTGCTGCGCAAATTGGATAGCACCGGCAATAACACGCTCACGCTTAGCTATAGCAAAAGAATCCGGCGACCATCTTACCAACAGCTTAACCCGTTCCTGTTTTACCAGGACCAATACACTTACAACGCAGGTAACCCCGGTTTATCTCCGTCGACAGCACAATACCTGGAATTGCGCTACAGCTATCGCCACTATTTCGGGATTACATTGAGCTACGGCGGCGGCAATAATGGCATTAATTCTGTAACGCAGGCCGATGGCGATGTCTTCGTAACCAGTCCTTTAAACTTCCTGGATAACCAGATGTTTGGTATAATTCCCTACTTGTCGCTTAATCCGGCCAGGTGGTGGACGGCTAACCTGAACGCGGTAATTATTTGGCAAACCATTAAAGGAACGGCTGCCGGGGTGATCATCAATCAACGGACCAATATTCACGAGATAGAAACCACCAACCAGTTTATTTTGGGCAAAACCTGGAGCGCCGAGCTTGATGGCTTTTTCCCGGGAAGCCAAACATTTGGACAAAGTAAAAACAGCGCTATATACAATATCAGTGCGGGCATCCAGAAAAGCATACTACAAGGGCAAGGCAGCGTGCGGCTGAATGTGAATGATATTTTTAAAGCGTTAGACATGAAAGGGCAAACTTTAGGCATAAATGGCGTAACCGCATTAAACACCCGGCAAACCGACAGCCGCTGGATTAGCTTATCATTCAACTATCGCTTTGGCAAAACAGTCAATGCCCGGAAACGCAACGACAGCAGCAGCGCCGAGGATGAGAAAGGCAGGACGAATTGATTTGTTGGAAGGGTTACTTGCATTTGGGAAACTGTTCCGCCTGTACACATCTGTTCCGCGGAACAGTACAGCTCCGTACTGGCACGTATAAAAAAATACTACATATGCGTTATTGATACCTCATAATTATTACCCGAGTTTTGAGGCAGTTACCCGCAAGGGGAAATGACAAACTTCAGTAATAATTAGGGATTCCTGAGGCTGGCCGAAGCTACCCGTACCGGGTAGCTTTCGGCTTTTTTAAACTAAGATTAATAGGATTAAAGATTACCGGGATTTGTGTTTATACCACAAAAGTCCCGTTTCTTTCCTGCTCCTGGTAGTTTTGTACGGTTTCGATGGCGTTGTCAATTACATCGCTCAGTGCTACTATAAACGTGCCGGATTTGGCCAGACTCATGGAGTGTTTAATGGCATCAACCTCATTGGGAACCACCTCGTACTGCTTATCCTGGTCAACAGAATGAATACCTTCTAACAGCAAGCCTACAATGTTTTCGGCGGTGCGGCCGCGCAGGTGTTTTTCCTGGCGCAGAATGATGTAGTCAAACATCTCGGCGGAGAGTTTGCCCAACTCGCGGATATCTTCGTCGCGCCTGTCGCCTGTGCCGGCAATGATGCCGATTTTGAGCGGGGAATCGATATGGTCGAGGAATGCCTTTATGCCTTTAAAACCTGCTGGGTTATGGGCAAAGTCGATCATAAAGCGGAAATCTTTAAAGTTAAAGATGTTCATACGGCCCGGCGTTTGCGCGGCGGACGGGATAAAGGTTTCCAGCGATATTTTGATGTCGTCGGTTTTAAAGTCGTACAGGTAGGTGGCGAGGGTAGCAGCCAGCACGTTTTCAATCATAAAAGGCACGGTGCCGCCAAACGTTACCGGGATAAGCGTGGTGCGCTGTACGCGTATTTTCCAGTCGCCCTTTTGTATGGTAACAAAACCATTTTCATAAATACAGGCGATGCCCCCCTTTTTGCAATGCGATTTAACGATGGGGTTATTCTCGTGCATGCTGAAATAAGCCACTTTGCAGTGAGCATTTTTACCCAGGCGCACGCAGTACTCGTTGTCGGCGTTTAATACCGCCCAGCCGTCTTTCTTTATGGCGTCAACAACCACACCTTTTACGCGGGTAAGGTCGTCGAGCGAGTGAATGTCGGCCAGGCCGAGGTGATCTTCCTGTATGTTGGTCACCACGCCTATATCGCAAAAGCCGAAGCCGAGGCCGGCACGCAGGATGCCGCCGCGGGCGGTTTCCAGTACGGCAAAGTCAACAGTGGGATCTTTCAGTATAAACTCGGCGCTAACCGGGCCGGTGGTATCGCCTTTCAGCATCATGGTATTTTGCACGTACACACCGTCTGATGTGGTAAAGCCCACCCTGTGCCCCTCATTTTTCACAATATGGGCGATAAGGCGGGTGGTGGTAGTTTTACCGTTGGTACCGGTAATAGCAATAATAGGTATGCGGGCCGACTTGCCCGGGGGATACAGCATGTCGATAACATGCCCGGCTACGTTGCGCGGCAGGCCTTCGCTTGGCGCAATGTGCATGCGGAAACCCGGGGCGGCATTTACCTCCAAAATAACGCCGCCATTTTCGGTAAGCGGCTCGGTGAGGTTTTCGGCCATTATGTCGATACCGCAGATGTCAAGCCCGATGATTTTAGAGATGCGCTCGCAGATAAATATATTTTGCGGGTGCACATGGTCAGTAACATCTACGGATGTGCCGCCTGTGCTCAGGTTTGCGGTTGATTTCACAAATACCTTTTCGCCTTTCGCCGGTACGGTTTCCAGCGTATAACCTTTCTTTTCGAGGAGGTCCAATGTGTCGCGGTCTACGGAAATCAGCGTAAGCACATTTTCATGGCCATAGCCGCGGCGCGGGTCGGTATTTTCTTTGTCGATAAGCTGCTGTATGGTTGATGCGCCATCACCTTTCACATGGGCAGGGTCGCGCAGGGCGGCGGCTACCATTTTATTGTCGATAACCAGCACGCGGAAATCGTACCCGGTAATAAAACGCTCCACAATTACCCGGCGCGAAATGTTATGCGCATGCTCGTATGCCGCGATGGCATCTTCACGCGTGCGGATATTGATAGATATACCGCGGCCATGGTTGCCGTCCAGCGGTTTAAACACCAGCGGGAAACCTACTTTGCGGATAGCTTCGTCCACGCCATCCAGCGAGGATATGGTGACACCCTTAGCCACCGGGATTGCCTGCTCTAACAGCAGACGCTTGGTTTCGTCCTTATTGCTGGCGATATCCACGGCAATGCTGCTGGTTTTCTCCGTCATTGTTGCCCGGAAACGCACCTGGTTTTTACCATACCCCAGCTGCACCAGCGACTGGTTATTCAGCCTTATCCACGGAATATCTCTTGCTATGGCCTCTTCCACAATAGAGCCTGTGCTTGGCCCCAGGCGGGTATTTTCGCGTATCTCTCGCATTTTCTGGATGTCGGCGTCAAGGTCGTAGTTTTCACCTTTTACCAGGGCTTCAGCAATTTTTACGGCTGACTCCGCTGCAAATACGCCTACCTTTTCCTCGATATAGGTAAATACTACGTTATAAATACCCTTGCTTTTGGTCTCGCGGGTGCGGCCAAAACCGGTATCCATACCGGCAAGCGACTGGATCTCCAGGGCAATATGCTCAATCACATGCCCCATCCATGTACCGGCAATAACGCGTTGAAAAAAGCCGCCTTCCACGCCCGGAGAGCAGCGGTGCGAGTAAAGGGTGGGCAACAGTTTTTCGAGCCTGTCGTAAAAGCCGTCGATGGTATTGGTGGGGCGGCCCTCCATCTCCTGCAGGTCCAGCCGCATTTGGATTAGTTTTTTACGGTTTATACTCCATACATTCGGGCCGCGCAGTACTTGTATTTTTTCTATTTTCATAAAGGTGATGTCTGTCTTGTTGAGAAATTGTCTTTAAATATAGATTTTACCGGAATAAGCCGGGTAATAATGCGGCAACATTTATTTCTATTGTTTGTTTAAATACTGGCTATTCCGGTAAAATCCTGTAAGCTAAACTAAATAAAAATCAGCTATAAATAGCGAAACAGGATTTTTGGTAAGTTTTATTTTTGCCCACAGCGGTATTATTGTCCACAAATGGCTGTGTTTATGACGGTTTTTATTTTAATTTGTAAGATGGGAGGAGAATAGTGAACAGGGAGTAGTGAATGATGAGCATATTTTCGGCTTTTCATACGCAAATATAACAACCACTCACCGCAAACAACGCTCCGCTCGCCATCGTCAACTTAATCAAAAAAGAATGACTGTCCCGAAAGGTAAACTGATAATTATCGGCGGCGCCGTCGACATGAACACGAATTTAGGTGCGCAGGAAAACATTGTAAAACCTGACCACCTCAAGTTTTTTGAGCACGGAATTCTCAAACGGATCATTACCGAGTCGGCGAAGCAAACAGGTTCCACTGTTGAGGTAATTACAACAGCCTCCCAGATCCCAGACCTGGTAGGCGAAGAATACATCGAAGCTTTCGGCTATTTGAATGTTAATGTCGGTGTGCTGGATATCCGTAACCGCGAGGACGCTGCCAACCCAGAGTACCTGGATCGCATACGCAAATGCGATGTAGTAATGTTCAGCGGCGGCGACCAGCTAAGGCTAAGTTCCATCTTTGGGGGCACTGAATTTTTGAGGATATTAAAAGACCGCTACGAAAACGAGCATTTTGTGATCGCAGGTACATCTGCCGGTGCCGCAGCGGCATCAACCAATATGATATACCGCGGCCAAAGCAGCAAGGCGCTGATAAAGGGAGAAGTTCAGATTACGGCCGGGCTTGGCTTTATAGATTCTGTTATTATCGATACACACTTTGTTCAGCGCGGCAGAATTGGCAGGTTGCTTTACGCGGTGGCCAGTAACCCGGGCATGCTGGGCATAGGCTTAGGCGAGGACGCAGGATTGCTGATAACCGAAGGCACCATGATGGAAGCCATCGGCTCGGGCCTTACCATACTTGTAAACGGTCGCAAAATGGCCGAAACAAATATTTACGATGTAGAGATGGGTAGCCCGGTATCTATAAAAAACATGCGGGTAAGTGTAATGTCGATATTTGATAAGTACGATTTACTGCAAAACCAGCTGATAATAAAGCAGTCCGCAAGGGCTGAAGATGCGGTAGTGCAAGTGCCGGGGTTGGGGAGCTGAAAGCTCAAAGCACAAAGCAAAAAGCCGGGAAACATAAAATAAAAAGCTTTCTGTTTTGGTCTTTTAGCTTTCAGCAAAAAAAATGTACTCCTATGAAGATTATCATCCACGGTGGTTTTTTCAGCGAATCGCAGACGAACCAGGAAGTAAAGAAGGCCAAGCAGGATGCGCTTGCCGAAATAGTGAAGCTGGGCCATAAATACCTGCAAAATCATACCGCCATAGAGACTGTGGTTTACACCACGTGCCTGCTGGAGAATTGCGACCTTTTTAACGCCGGCACAGGCTCCCAGATACAAAGCGATGGTAAAATCAGGCTAAGCGCTTCGCTGATGGATGGAAAAACCAGGCGCTTCTCCGGCGTTATCAATATCGAGGATGTAAAGAACCCCATCTGCATCGCTGAGAAACTATTACCGTTTGACGACCGCGTGTTAAGTGGCCGCGGTGCACTAGCCTTCGCCCGCGAAAATGGCTTTAAATACTACAATCCCGAAATACCGCAGCGCCGCAAAGAATATGAGAAAAAACTAAGCGACTCTGTCCGCCTGGGTACCGTGGGCTGTGTGGCGCTGGATGTATACGGCAACCTTGCTGCGGCAACCTCTACCGGCGGCAAAGGATTTGAAATACCCGGTCGCGTAAGCGACTCGGCAACTACCGCGGGCAATTATGCCAACGGCTCTGCTGGTATTTCATGTACCGGGGTTGGCGAGGATATTGTAAGCGGCGCCGTAGCATCAAACATAGTAACCCGCGTTACCGACGGCATGCCCCTCGCCATCGCCACCGAAAAAACACTGAACGAACTGAAACCCTATGACGGCTTTGCCGGCATTATCGGTATATCCGCCACCGGGGAGATTTATCATGCAGATACTCATCCCTACATGGTTTGGGCATCGTATGATGAGAAGGTGGAGGTTTTTGGGTGATTAAGTTTGTTGGAAAGTTGTAAGGTTGGAAAGTTGAAATGTTGAGTAGCTATTTCAAATCTCATATCTAGAATCTCACGTCTCAAATCTAAAAAATACATGAAACTAAAATTAGCCTTATTCAGCCTGTTGCTTGCCGGTAGCACAGCCTGTGCGCAGCAAAAGGACATTAAAGACATCGCGGCGGCGAATCCGCCGGATGTTGCACTTGGCGCATTAAAATACCTGGCTTCCGACGAGCTTAAAGGACGTAATATTGAAAGACCGGAGATAAACACCGCGGCCCAGTACATCGCCGACCAGTTCAAAAAAACCGGTGCAAAACCATTAAAAGGCGCAACAGGATATTTCCAGCTTTTCGACCTCAAAATGCAAACGCCGGCTCAATCTGGCACAATAACTTTAGGCGCTACCACCTACAAAACAGGCACCGATGCCGCGCAGGTAAATGCAAAAGATGTAAGCCTTGCCGGACCTGTTGCTTATGCAGGCAAAGGCTCGAAAGAAGAACTGGATGCTTTAGATGTAAAAGACAAAATAGTATTGCTGGATGCGGGCAAGGTAGACCAAAGTAATGTGTCGAAACTTTACCGCGGCATGGGCGATCTGCAAAAGATGCTGAAAGATAAAGGCGCTATCGCTTTAATCGAACATTGGGATACCGCACCCGATTTCTGGAACGAAATGGCCGGCTACCTGGGCGGAAGTAAACCTATAGAAGAGGGCCAGGCTGATTTATTGCCTGCCATTTTGGTAAACAGCGCAAAGCTTGATGATGCTGTTACTAAACCGGGTGCAACCGCAAACATTGCCATCGCAGGTACAAAAACACGCACCTTGCCGCTTAAAAATGTAATGGCTTATATTCCGGGTACTGATGCTAAATTGCGCGGACAATACCTGTTGCTATCCTCGCACTACGATCACCTGGGCGTAACCAGTAACCCAAAGCAGGAAGAAGGAAAATTGGACAGCATCTACAATGGCGCACGCGACAATGCATCAGGAACGGCGGCAATAATTGCAGCTGCCCGGTATTTCGGCAAACATCCGGCTAAACGCTCTATCCTTTTCATCGCCTATACAGCTGAAGAGGAAGGACTGCTGGGCAGCATCTATTATGCCGCGCACCCGGTATTGCCGCTAAAGCAAACTGTTTATAATTTAAATATCGATAACGCCAGCTATAACGATACCACACTGATATCCCTTGTCGGCCTTGGTCGCACCAGCGTCGACCCGCTCATTAAAAAAGCATGTGCAGCTTATGGCCTGCATGTAGGCGGCGACCCAACCGGTGGTCAGCTATTTTCAGGGAGTGATAATTACCCGCTGGCAGGCAAAGGCATCCCGGCGCCAACCTATAGCCTCGGTATGAAAACCTTTGACGGAACCATTACCAACCGTTATCACCAGCTGAGCGACGAGTTTGAGAACATGGATAAAAACTACGTGATGAAGTTCTTCAAATCATACACGTTGGCCGCCAAATACATCGCCGATGCCCCTGCACAGCCAACATGGATGGCAAAGGATGAGAATGAAAAGGCCTGGAAGAAGTTGTTTGGGAAGTAGGTTCGTAGAGACGCGATACTTGTGTCTCTTTTTGATATTGCCCGTATGCGGGAGACGCAAGTGTTGCGTCTCTACATAAGAAAAACGCCGCTGGTTACTACCAACGGCGCTTTTTATCTTTTCGGACTTTACTGACTTTTTCGACTTTCCGGCCCCTCTTCTACTTCAACTCAAAACTAGTCTTCCCCATCGTAAAGCCATCAGCATAAAGCAAAACGGTATATGAGCCTTTTTGAAAGGCTGCAGGGTTTACCCAGTCGATAGTATAACCGCTGCCATCGTCTTTAAATTCGATAGAGGTTTTGTAGGTGTACTGCAAATCCTGTCCGTCGGCGTTAAATGTGCCTGAATCGCCGCCGGTAATCAGGTTGCCCGTCGGGTCAATCACGCGCAGATAAATATCATGCGAATTCTTTTCGGCTACCGAATTGGCGGCAACCGTAAAGTTTACCTTAATCTTTTTAGCAACGCTCGAGCGTTTGGTATCGACCTCTTTGCCACTGCCCCTTATTTTATACGCTACCACATTTACGGTAGCAACCTTCAGCGCCGAAGCTATCTTAACTGTTTTACCCAGGTCGTCATTCTTTTTTGTAAGATCGCTGTCTTTTTTTGCTGCTACAACCAGGTTGGTTTTTAAGGTATCCCTTTCGTTGGCTAATGCTGTATTTTGTTTTTTCAGCTCCTCAATTTGTGCTGTATACGTTGTTACATTATACCTCAGTTGCTTGATGTCTTCCTGCGCGCTTTTCAGTTCCGCAACAGTTAATTTTCCCTGGGCAAGTTTGGCTCGTAACACCCTGATTTGCGATTTCAGCGAATCATTCTTTGCCTGCAACGACTGCGACATTTTGGTCTTTCCGGCATTTACCTGCTCTATCTGCGCCTCTAAGCTGTCCAGTTCGGTTTGCAGCCTGGTCTTTTCGTCGTTCTGATAAACAATCTTCGTATCCGACTTATTCTTCTGCATGTACAAGTACACATCCGTAGCAAGCAAAGCCAATACAACCACTATAAGGAAGTATATGACGTTTGAATTCTTTTTAGGTTGTTGGCTTGTGGTATCTTCCATAACAATTTGGTGTTTTAAATGTTCAATAATACTAAACGTGCACCGGTTTTGTACTTAAATAAATGTTATAACGTATTTGTTTTAATTTTTTAAGTATTAATCAGGGGGGTTAATTATTGATTTTATCGCATCTTATCAAATCAAGCGGGAAATATATAACGCAAATACTCCCACAAATGATATAATATGTGGTTTAAGATTTGTTAAAAATAAACACAATAAGATTAAAACACAAAATACGGACAATTATTATATACGATACTAAAACAGGCTGGCAACGAGTTTTATATCTTTGCAGCTTTAAAATTTTGTTTGATGCGGATAAAACGGCAAGTGATTTTCCTGGTTTCGACTTTAATAATATGTACACATGCGCACGCCCAGCCCAAGCAAAATATCGATTCTATTCTTGCCGCGCAAAAAGCAATTGCCGATAGCCTGCCGCCGAAACGGGAATTCAGGGGCGTTTGGATAGCTACAGTTGAAAACATCGACTGGCCCAGCAAACCGGGCCTGCCAACAGACCAGCAAAAGCAAGAAATGATTGACCGCCTGAACGCGCACCAGCGCCAGGGCATTAACGAAGTAATGTTCCAGGTACGGCCCGCTGCTGATGCATTTTATGCCAAAAGCCGCGAACCCTGGTCTAAATGGCTGACGGGCAAACAGGGCCAAGGCCCAAATCCCCCTTATGATCCGCTTGAATTTGCTATAAACGAAGCCCATAAGCGTGGCATGGAACTGCATGCCTGGTTTAACCCTTACCGTGCTACGAACGATGGCAAGTTTTCGCTGCTCAGTCCTTCGCATATTACCCGCATAAAACCTGAATGGTTTTTTACCTATGGCGGTATCAAATTGTTTAACCCCGGTATACCCGAAGTGCGGGAGTACATCGTCAAAGTTTTTTTGGATGTGGTTGATAATTACGACATCGACGGCGTACACATGGATGACTATTTTTATCCGTACCCCATCGACGGACAAAAAATTAATGATGCAGCAACCTTCGCACAATACGGGCAGGGCTATGATGATATTAAAGACTGGCGCCGGCACAATGTAGATACGCTGATAGAAATGCTAAGCGACAGCATACAGGCGCATAACCCGCGTGTTAAGTTTGGCGTAAGTCCGTTCGGTATTTGGGCTAACAAGTACCAAAACCCGGAAGGTTCGTCAACTCATGGCGGTTCATCGAACTATGAGCTTTATGCCGATTCGCGTAAATGGATAAAAGAAGGATGGGTAGATTATATCAATCCGCAGCTGTACTGGCCGCTCGGCGACCGTTCGGCAGCTTTTGATACTTTAGTAAATTGGTGGAGCGATAATACGTATGGCAGGCACCTTTATGTCGGCATGGCAGCTTACCGCATAAACGAGCGTAAGGTGAACAAGTTTAAAAACCCCGGACAAATGCCTGAGCAGATACGATACCTGCGCGCCAACCCAAGAGTACAGGGCAGTGTCTACTTTAGCTCAAAATCGCTCATAAACAATCCGCTTGGTTTTACCGATTCGCTAAAACAAAACTATTACAAGTACCCGGCTCTGCCGCCGGTGATGCTATGGCTGGATTCAGTCCCGCCAATGCCCCCGCAGAATTTTACGGCGATACCCATGGTACACGGCGTACAGTTAAAATGGACAACGCCCCTGCCCGCGAAAGATAACGAAACCGCTTACGGCTATGTGATTTACCGTTTCAACGAAAAAGAGAAAATCAACCTGAACGATGCGCGGCATATCCTGCACATTCAATACAGCCACGCCACCTTTTATGTTGATGATAGCGTGCCCAAGGGTAAAACCTATATGTACGTAGTCACTGCGCTTGACAGGTTGAAGAACGAGAGTGAGCCATCGCCCACGATTGCCGGGACGGCGAGGTAGCCGGGAACAGGAAACCCGAACCCGGCTTCGCCACTCAGTCACTCCTCAAATTCTTTTTAAAGCCGGAGCCGCTGTGCTGAAGCAAGCATAAGCTCATTCAGAGCGAAGGCTTTTTACCGGGTTAGCAGTCGCTGCCTTTATGGTTTGAAAACTCAGCGTAAACAAGGTGGCCAAAAGCATCCCTGCGCCGCTCAACACAAATATCCACCAGCTTATGGAAGTGCGGTCGGCAAAGCTTTGCATCCATTTGTGCATAGCCCACCAGGCCAGCGGCGTTACTATAACGAATGCAATAATCACAAGAGCAACCAGTTCGGTGGATAGTAAAACCACGATCTGCCGGGCAGAGGCGCCCAACACTTTGCGTATACCAATTTCCTTTACACGTAAGTTGGCATTATATATTACCAGCCCCACCAGGCCCAAACAGCTAATCAATACGGCCAGCCCGGTTGCCCAGCCAAGCAGCTTTGACGTATGCTGGTCGCTTTTATAATATTGGGCTATGCTGTCGTCATAAAACTGGTAGTCGAAATCATCATCCGGGTATATTTCTTTCCATATTTTGCCTACGGAGGCAATGGCTGTTTTCCATTCATCACCATCGCCAGTTTGAGGTTTCAGCGCCAGGTGAAATATGTTGTTATTGAAGGTTGAAGGATGATAGATCATAGCCAGCGGTTTGATCTGGTCGTGCAGCGACTGCTGGTAAAAATCACCCGTTACCCCAACTATCTCCGCCTTTTTTTGGTCCCATTCAAAAATCTTCCCTACAGCGTCCTGCGGTTTTTTGAATCCGAGTGTTTTTGCGAATGTTGTGTTAATAATGGTTCGTTTATTGGTATCGCTTATCGCCAGGTTGCGCCCGGCTAACAGTTTTATTTGGTAAACGTTAATATAATTCTCATCGACAAATTTCATATCGACGCGCGTCGTTATCTCTTTTTTCCCGTCTAAATATCGAATATCTGAACCACGCATACCTCCGGAAGATGGCGGAAATTCCCCCTGGCTCGCCAGCTGAATTTGCGGTATCGCTTTTAGTTTGTTTAAGAAGACCTGTTTTTTGCTAAAGCTATTATGGTTGAAAAAGGGTGTCACCACAAATACTATAGCATCTTTTTTATAGCCAAGGTTTTTATTCAACGCATAATGCAATTGTTTACCAACCAAAACAGTTGCCATAATAAAAAACTGGGCCACAATGAATTGGGTGACCGTCAGCGATTTTCGAAGCCATGCATTCCTGCTTTTGCCAACTGTTGCGTTAATCTCGTTTTTTAGTACCGATACCGGTTTATAATCCGACAGGATTATTGCAGGATAAAACCCGGAAATTAAGCTTACTGCAACTGTCAGCAGCACGATGAAAATTAAAGGCCCGGCCTGGAACAGCTGGCTGGTTTTTATATTCGGAGAGATAAACTCGGCAAACAAATTCAGGATAACCGGCACCAAACCTACAGATATCACCACCGCCGATAAGGTAACCAGGAAAGTTTCGCTCAAAAACTGTCCAATCAATTGAAAGCGTGTTCCGCCCATTGCTTTGCGGATACCTATTTCTTTAGCGCGTTGTGACGACTGCGCGGTTGTGAGGTTTATGAAATTGATGCAGGCCAGCAGTAAAAGAAATGCGGCGATCGCTATGAGGCTGTACAGCGTGGTTAAACTTGCCGCCGGTCTTTCAATCGCACCATATTTTGCGTTAAAATGTATGTCGTTTAATGGCTGCAGGTGAAAACTTTGTGTGTTGCCTTTGGTTTCGGGTGTTGGCGGATTATATTTTTTTAGCAGGCCGTTGATCTGTGCTTCAAATTTTAAAGGGGTTGTATTGGGCAATAACTTAACAAAGAGCTGTGAGCCGGAAGATGTGGCACGCCATGCATCAAACAGTTGGTCTTTCAGACTTTTGTCAATTTTCCCGGTGGAGTAAGAAATAAAGTCGGCAAAAGTTAGATCGGTATTCTCGCTAATGCTTTCAACAATACCGGTAACTGTGGTGCGCAGGCTATCCTGGTAAGTAATTTGCTTACCAAGCATCTGGTTGTATTGTAACGTAGGGAAATATTTTTTTGCTTTTTCAGATGTCAATACCACCTCGTAAGGGTCGTTTAAAGAGCCGTTAGCTGAGCCTGCCAGCCACTTGTATTGAAACATGCTGAAATAACGGCCGTCTGCAAGTACAACATCTTCCTGCTTTTTGAATTTTGCGGGCGATTTTGATCCGACGGCTATAGTGGCGTCGGTTTGATATAACATTAAAAACGGCGCAGAAATTTCTGCGCCGGTGGTTTCTTCTTTTATTCCCCTTATTAATGATATGGTGGCGCCACCCATAGAGCCCTGTTGCCCCTGGAAGCTTAAGTCGGTGGTTACCCTGTAAATTCTGTCGCCGTCTTTATGAAATTGGTCGAAAGTAAAATCATGATCAACGATAAGATAAATAACCAAGGTAGCGCTTGTGCCTATGGATAAACCTATAATATTAATTAAGGTAAATAGCTTTCGCCTGCTGAAAACACGTAATGCAGTTTTGAAATAATTGCGGAACATATAGCTGTAATTTAATTGTTCATGCCCCCATTTTGGAGGTTCATGATGTAAAATTACAGGCGCTAATCGCAGCCGTCCGCCCAGGTTATAAGATGACTGCTCTTTTTTCAGGTTGTTTTTATATTCCATCGGGCTCGTCCCCGTCATCTGCCTGAAAATACGGTTAAAGGTAGTTTGGGAATTGAAACCCGACTCGTAGGCTATGCCCAGCAAGGTGATATGATTGTAGGCGGGGTCCTGCATTTTCCGGATGATATCCCTTACGCGATATTCATTAACGAAATCGTTAAAGCTTTTTTTGAGCGCTGTGTTTATAATTCGCGATAGTTCATGGGTGTGCAGGTCGAGCTTTGTGGCGAGTGAGGCCAGGCTTAATTCGGGGTCCTGGTAATAGTGGTTTTCTACCATCGTCCTTTTTAACCAGGCGCCCTTTTGCCGCAGCTCTTCCGGGGCTGTTGACTTTGGCTGATGAGATTGTTGAGCCAGCGCGCCGGCTTGCGGTTTTAGGAAGGCTGCGGTGGCGGTCCATATAATAATTACTGCGAAAAAGATGTAAAAGGGATAATAAACAGGTATGCCCAAATGATTCGGATAGTCAAAATAGTCTACAGCGGCGTAAGCCATCCACAATACCCACAACACAGCGGTCGCGGCCAGTAAACGGCGCAGCCACCGGAATTCGAGGCGGGAACGGTCCATCAAAATGGGTTGTAAGCGGGAGTAAAAGCTTTGTATAAGCTTATAAGAGCGGTGCAGGTAAATTATGATGGAAATAAATACCAGCAGCTGCAATACCGCGTTCAGCAGGTGAAAAGTGGATGTTTCATAAGTGGCTACACCGATACGGTTGCTTTCGGTAATCTCCAATAACAGGACGCCTTGTTCCAGCAACAAAGGGATGAAATGCAGCAGGTCTTTCCACCGGAATTTATATCCAGGCCGGGTTATCTTCAGCACATAAAAATAAATGAGGGGGCCGATCACCAGTAAAAATTGCATCGGCAGATGGTCCCAATTGGGGAGGTAGGTTTGCAGGTGGATGTCGATAGCCAGCACCCGCATCATCCATAAAATCATCGCGACCAGCGCCAGGGCGAGCATCCTGTTTGCGGTGCGATTGATGCTTTTTGCAAACGCCAGCTGCAGGGCAAACGCCAGCCCAATAAATATCATCCCGGAAAAAAACAGGTCGTATAGGGTGATATGGAGAGTGTATGGGTTCAAATGGTCAATCCAATTTGCCTATCAATTTTTTCTCCTGCAGTCCCCTCAAATAAATATCAATTTCCGCATCGCCCATGCCGTAAATTTTTTCGGTTTTCCAGAATTCCAGGTAAACTTCCGGTTTGGTGCGGATGCCGCGCTTGTAGTTGTCAAGCAGAACTTGTTCGATGTGGTTTAGTCCGTTATCATTTACCTGCAGGCGTTTCAGTTCAGCGTACAGTGCTGGTTTTAAAAAACGCAGGCTTCCCCAAAAATCGGTTTTGGCCAGATAATCCAATAATAGTTCGGAGTTCTTGCTAACGTATACTTTCCAAACCTGGGCGGCGATAAAAAAATCTTCTGCGCTCAATTGCTCGCGGATGTTGTCATACAGGTATTCCAGTTCTTCGCCATTCAGCTCGCCCATACCCCTGAAATCCGGCTTGCCTGGAAAATCACCCGGACAAATCAAAAATATCGCCGGCCCCGACAGATCTGTTTTTTGTTCCAGGTAAGCCATTACACCCAGCAGGTTGGCCTGGCAATGCAAATCAAACTCAAACCACAGGTTGATAGTATCGTATTGTTCACCCAGTTTGCTGAGCTGGTCGAGCACTTTATGCTGATAGCTTTCCGGTTTTTCGCCAAAGGTTTCCGCCAGCCATTCTTCACGCCTGCGCCAGAAACGTGCCGATGAAATATCTTCTTCCAAAGGCCCCTGCGAAAATATCTCGCGCCAAACCATAATATCGCCATCAAGGCCGGTTTGTTCAAAGCCGTAAAGGGTAGAATCGCCGTTGAGTATGTGGAGGGTAGCCATTTTTTGAGGTAAAAGGGAATATGTTAGAACAAAGCTAAGGCATTTGATGGAGACTTCGCCCGCTTTTTTTGTCATCCTGAACGCGCGCTCCAGAATGACAAAATACTGAATGATCGTAATTTGTCTGGCAATGCAATTTTACCTGCTTTTTCTACAAATTTCAATCTCTCGCAAAATCACGCTATTTTAGTACTATGGCAGATAACCTGAATCCCACAATATTTCTATCCTACGCTTGGGCCAACTCAAACATCGCCGATGAGATTGATAATGATTTCAAAAGTATCGGCATACAATTTCGGCGAGATATACGTGATGCAAGTTACCGCACAAGCATAAAAGAATTTATGCACCAGGTGGGCACAAGCGACTATGTTCTAATGATAATAAGCGATGAATACCTGCGAAGCGAAAATTGTATGTACGAAGTAATAGAATTGCTGAATACCCACGAGCTATCAAAACGCATTTTGCCAATTGTGATTGAAAATGCGACATCTATTTTTAAGCCGTTAAACCAAGTAATTTATTACGATTATTGGGCAGGGAAGAAAAAAGAAGCGGATAAATTCAAGAAGAAGCATGCTAATGAAGTGTCGATTGAATATGCAAAGAAATGCGGAAGTATCGAAGATAATCTGCCCAAGTTTTTTCAAGTAGTGACTGACCTTAACGTGTCTTCGTATCAAAAATTGAAAGATGAGAACTACCGCGATTTATTAAAGGTCATCGGATTTGATGATGAGCGGTTAATTCAAGAGGTCTTTCTTATTCATTGCATTCAACAGGAGGAAGCTAAAGAATTAGCTCTTGAAGAATTTTTGGAAAGGCATCCCGAAAACAAATACGGGCTGTTTCAAAAGGCATATTCGGCAGATGAAAATGAGAAATATAGTATAGCAAAGAAATACTATGAAAATGTAATTAAGAGGGATCCTAATTTTGCCGCGGCGTATAATAACTTAGGAATAATTCTACAAAATCAGTTTTCAGACTATCAACGGGCTAAACAATGCTATCATCAGGCTATTAAAATTAGCGATACTTACAGCGAAGCACACAATAATTTAGGCATAGTTCTTCAAAATCATTTTTTTGATTACGAAGGAGCGAAAAATCATTATCAGAGAGCAATCAAAATCAATCCGAATTATAGCGAAGCATACAATAATTTAGCGACATTATTGCACAATCATTTTTCAAATTATGAAGAGGCAAAACAACATTTTCTAAAGGCTATTGAAATCAATCCGAATTATAGTAACGCTTATTATAATTTAGCTTTACTTCTGAACGATTTTTTAGATTATGAAGGAGCAAAACAACACTATCTAAAGGCCATCAAAATTAACCCGAGCAATAAAAAAGCCCGTTATAATTTAGCGGCACTACTGATGACTGTTTTTTTAGATTATGAAAACGCGAAACAACATTTCCTAGAGGTCGTTAAAATCGACTCTAATAATAGCGAAGCTCATTATAATCTAGGTAAAATACTACATTTTTATCTATTTGACTATGAAGGAGCAAAACAACATTACCAAAATGCAATTAAAATTAATCCGGACTATCCTTGGGCACACTCTAACTTAGGAGTACTTTATCATGGTTATTTCGCAGATTACAACAAGGCCCGGTTTCACTACGAAGAGGCGCTAAGAATTGACCCTCTATTTACTGCAGCGCAATACAATTTAAATACCCTTTTAAAAAGAATTAATAAACAATAATAATCACTCCCCCAACAACCCCCTCAAACTCTCAATAGTATCCGCTTCCTCTTTCGGCTTATCATGCCGCCATCTTAAAATGCGCGGAAAGCGCAACGCTATACCCGATTTATGCCTTGTTGATTTATTTATCCCCTCAAAACCTATCTCGAAAACCAACTCGGGCTTTACCGTGCGCACCGGGCCAAATTTTTCGAGGGTATTGCGCTTGATGAAATAATCGACTTTGTTTATTTCGGCATCGGTGAGGCCGCTGTAGGCTTTGGCGAAGGGCACCAGCTTGTCGCCGTCCCAAACGGCGAAGGTATAATCGGTGTACAGGTCGGCGCGGCGGCCGTGGCCTTTTTGGGCATAAATCATAACCGCGTCGACAGATAGCGGGTCTATTTTCCATTTCCACCAGTCGCCGCGCTTGCGGCCAACCTGGTAGGTGGCGCTTTTGCGTTTCAGCATAATGCCCTCGGCAATCATAGCGCGCGATTGTCCGCGTGTTTCGCCAAGTTCATCCCACGTTGCAAAGGGTATTAGTGCCGACAGGCGGAACATTTCGGGATATGGCGTTGCTGCCTGCAATTGCTCCAGTATCTTGCGCCGTTCGCTTTGCGGTTTATAGCGAATGTCTTCGCCATTAAATTCCAAACAATCATAAGCAATTACGGCTACCGGGCTTTCCTCCAGTATCTTTTTGCTCAGGTTCTTCCGCCCGATACGCGTTTGCAATACGTTAAATGGCATGGGCTGGCCATTGGTAAAGCTTAATAGCTCGCCATCCAATACCGTACCATCGGGCAGCGCCTTTAAGAACGGATGCAATTCCGGGAATTTATCTGTCGCCAAATCCTCGCCGCGACTCCATATAAATATCTCACCACCACGCTTAATCAGCTGCGAGCGTATGCCGTCCCACTTCCATTCGGCCTGCCATTCGCCGGGCTCGCCGAGCGCTATGCCCAGCTCGTCCGGCGATTTTTGTTTTTCGGAGGTTTCCTGTATAGGGTAAGCCAAAAAGAATGGATAAGGACGTGATATATCGTCAGACTCTCCCTGTTCCTGCACCAGCTGTTCGTAGGTAAAAGTTTCCGGCATCCAGCTGCCCATTATACGGTGCGTTAGTACCGGTGACTCGATGCCGGTTATTTCAGCCAGCGCTTTTATTACCAGGCTCTGCGATACGCCCACGCGAAAGCTGCCGGTGAGCAGCTTGTTAAACACAAAGCGTTCGCTGCTATCCAGCATTGCCCACGAGTCCATCAGCCATAGCTTCTTTTCTTCCTCGGTTTTATCGCTTAGGTTATTTATTTCTGCAATCCATTCGGTCAGTGTTTTGCTGCTGCTACCCCGGTTCTGCGGCATCAGCAGCGACATGGTTTCGGCCAAATCGCCCACCACATGGAAGCTTTCCTCGAACAGCCATGCCGGTATGTTGGATGCCTCGATGGCCCAGTTGCGCACCAGTGTTGAGTTTATCTGCCGCTTTGGTCGCCTGCCGGAAAACAGGGCCAGCATGTGCATTTTATCTGTATCGGGTACGGTGTTAAAATAATCCTTTAAAACCTTAACCTTCTCGTTGGTCTTGTTGGTTTCATCAAGGGAGAGGAATAATTGCGCGAAGTTTTTCATGATGGCACCTCCTCTTTCTCCGCGGCATGCTTATCCGGCTCCTCTTCCGGCACGCCGGCCACGCCCTCATCATCGCCATACAGCGTGTGCACTTCCCTTGCATTAAAACCGATTTCATTCAGATACCGGGTAAATTGTGCAGTATAGCCATGGGTAAGATAAACAGATTCGCAGCCGGTAGCGTCAATGGCGCTAATGAGGCCGTCCCAATCTGCGTGGTCCGACATAATAAAACCACGGTCGGCCGCTCTTCGTCGCTTGGCTCCGCGAATAGCCATCCAGCCGGAGCAGTACCCAAAGCTATAAGGATTAAACTTGCGCATCCACGGCGTACCCACAGATGACGGCGGTGCGAGAATAATGCCTTTGCGTGCTTCTTCTTTTGATGTTTCCGGTGTGATACGTATCGTAGGATTCAGCTTTATACCGTTGCGGCGCAAAGCTTCGTTGGTGTTTTCAATTACGCCATGCGTATAAACATTGCCGATGGAAAGATCGAGGTTTTGCAGGATGCGCTGCGCCTTGCCGAGCGAGTAGCCTACAATTACCGTCGCCAGGTTGTGCTCCACATTATAGCGCCACCAGTTGTTTACGTCGTTAAATATTTCCGACTGTGGCTTCCATTGATAAACCGGCATCCCAAAAGTGCATTCCGAAATAAAGTGATGGCAGCGTACCAGCTCGAACGGTGCAGAAATACCGTCATCCTCTGTTTTATAATCACCGGAGACAACCCATATTTCGCCCTTATATTCCAGTCGTATCTGTGCAGAACCAATAACATGTCCGGCAGGAAACAATGATATCTCCACACCGTTCTTCATTACCTTTTCGCCATATTCAACAGTTTCTAAATTAATTTCGCCCAGGCGGTATAATAACACCTCGCGCGAATGGTAATGTGCCAGGTAACATTTATGCCCCCAATAGGCATGGTCGGCGTGGGCATGGGTAATCACGGCATCATCTACCGGCTTCCATGGGTCGATGTAAAATTTCCCCTGGGCGCAATAGATCCCTTTATCGGTAAACTCAAGCAGTGGCTTTTTAGGCATAAATAGATAACCGGAATAGGCAAGTTTAGTTTTTTTGGCGGATTATATGGGATTAAGAAAGAATTTTTAGTGAATCGAATCACAAAAGGGTGTCATGCTTCGAGTACCTCAGGGTGACAGCCCGTACACGTTTGATGGAAACTCAGGATTGTTTTACAACCACCTCTCCACCATTCATCACCACCCTATTCAGCGGCAAACTCTCCGGATAATTATCCTTTATAAATTTGATGAGGTTTTCGCGGATATAGCATCTAAGATCGAACGCGTGGGAGGAGTTACGTGCGCTCACCAGCACGCGCAGCTCTATGCAGTTTTGTTTGGCATCAGTTACCTGTATGCCTTTAACACGTTTGTCCCAAAGATTGCTGCCGGTTACCAACCGGTCGAACTCAGTACGCAGGGCATCCACGGGCGTGTTATAATCCAGGTATAAAAACACCGTTCCCAATATTTCTGAGGTGGTGCGCGTCCAGTTTTGAAAGGGTTTTTCGATAAAATAATTAATAGGCAATATCAGGCGGCGCTGGTCCCAGATGTTTAGCACAACATAGGTAAGCGTGATATCCTCCACCCTGCCCCACTCGCCCTCAACCACCAGCACATCATCAATACGGATAGGCTGCGTAAAGGCAATTTGAAAACCCGCCAGCAAATTCCCCAGCGACTTTTGTGCGGCAAAACCTATAATAATACCACCGATACCCACCCCCGTTAAAAGCCCCGCGCCGATTTTGCGCACATTATCAAAACTCAGTAATATCACCGCAATGGTTATAAATACCACCAGCGTGCCCAAAACCTTACGGATAAAGCCTACCTGTGTGCGTATCTTGCGTTCTTCCAGGTTGTCTTCCTTGTTTAGGTCGTAAGTATGATAAATGTAATCTTCAAACACGTTAATGGCGCTCATCAGCAATACCGCGAAGGAGATAATCAGCGCAATCTGTATACTGCGGCTTAAAATTAAATCATACCGGGGCTGCAGGTCCATCATCGGCTCCATTACGTTAAGCAGCAACAAGGGCACAAAGTGATTTAAGACAGGGCTAAGATGCGTAAGTATACTGCGGAACAAGGAATAATCAGTATGCTGTTTTTTATAATTCAGCACGGCCTTAATGATAAACTTTACCACAAGCCCGATTATGATAGCGATGGCTAAAATAATCATATCCCATGCAAAAGGCTGTATGCGGCCCGACCAGCTTTCAATCAATTCTTTCATGATGCTCCTTTGGCTTGTACAACAGGATATCCCGCAAATTGTTGCCGTTAAATCAACCCGCACCCCCGCTATAAAATTTATTTCTTACTTTTATGCAACCTATCATTTTAAGTTGCGTCATATTATACAAATTGAAGATATTATGAAATCTATAGCTAAATTTTTGCTGGCCGCGGTGCTATTAGCAGGCGCCGGCAATACTTTTGCGAAGCCTGTTGCTACCGAAAATACTACTGCTTTTGACGTTGTAGACCGGCATCTATCCGGTTTTAATGCGGTAGATGTAGCCGGCCCCTTTGATGTTTTTATTAGCCAGGGACAAAATGAGTCTGTTAAAGTTGAAGCCCCTGCCGATGTGATGGACCGCATATTAACCGAAGTAAACGGTGGCGTTTTGAAGGTTTACAGCAAGCACGATACCTTTAACTGGGGTAACTGGTGGGGTAATCACAAAAAAATCGCGATTTATGTAGTAGCGAAAGACCTGAATGCCATCAGCATCAGTGGTTCTGGTGATGTTCAGTTTAAAGACGGCATCACTACCAATTCTATAAAATTAAGAATCAGCGGCTCTGGCGATATGATGGGCCGGATAGATTGTAAAAACCTGGAAAGCAGCATTAGCGGCTCCGGCGATATGAACCTGAGCGGCCATGCAGATAATTCAACAGTTAGCCTGGTTGGTTCCGGCGATTATACCGCCCGCAACCTTACTACTGCAAGCACTGCTATCCGTTTAACCGGTTCGGGCGATGCTTATGTAAATGCAAGCGACAGGATTGACGCCGCCCTGCATGGTTCAGGAGATATCCACTGCTCCGGTAATCCTAAAAACGTTTCCAAATCAACCAGCGGCAGCGGTGATATTTATGTCCATTAATTTGCCCTTTTCAATCGCAATCATATATAATACAAAGCGCCACCTGAATTACCAGGTGGCGCTTTAATTTTTAACCCGCGGCGCTTTTATGATCTAAATCGCCGTTGCCGGTGTTGTCACCGGCGACTCACGCTTATTCCTTGTCAAAACGCGCTGCCCAACCGCCGCCTGATGCCATTTTAATGTTCAGTTTATCTTTTGCGGTAACGGTGATGGTTTTGCTAGTATAATCCGTACCGTCTTTGCCGGCGTTAATGCCGTCCTCAAATATGGTGGCTTTGTATTGGCCGTCGCCTAAAAACGAAAGATCTACCGTTAGCTCACGAGGGTTCCAGTTGGTCATCGCGCCGGCGTACCAGGTGCTGCCTTTTTTACGGGCGATGCTCACATAGTCGCCTACTTTGCCATCAAGGGCAACGGTGGCATCAAACACGGTGGGTATAGCGGCTATAAAATCGGTACTTTCTTTTTCGCGCACGTAGGCGGTCGGGTTATCGCTCAGCATTTGCAGCGGCGCTTCAAATATGGTGTACATAGCTAGTTGGTGACTACGTGTTCCCTGGCTCATCGGGTTGGAGTTTACCGGGCGAAAAGCTTCTTTAGTAGCATTGCGCATAGCCCCCGGCGTATAATCCATCGGGCCTGCCATCATCCGTATAAACGGAATGCTCACATCATAGCCGGGCTGGTTGTCGGTGCCCCATTTCATGTTTTCTAAACCTTTAACGCCTTCACAGTTGATGACGTTCGGCCAGGTGCGCTGCATGCCGGATGGTTTATACATGCCATGATAATCAATCAACATGTGGTGTTTGGCGCCGATAGCTGCTACCTCATACAACGAACGCACCATCTTCTGGTCGTCACGGTCTATAAAGTCGATTTTAAAACCTTTTACGCCCATCTTTTCGTACTTATCCATAAAGCCTTCGCAATCACGCGTCATGCCATACCATGTCGACCATAAAATAACGCCTACATTTTTCTGTTTCCCGTAATCTACAACCGCCTGCACATCCAGCTTGGTTATGTTTAAATCCCCATCGTCCGACCAGCCTTCATCTATAATGATATACTCGAGCTTGTTGGCTGCCGCAAAATCGATGTAATATTTATAGGTAGGCACATTAATGCCGGACTTAAAGTCGACATGAGTTACATTCCAGTCGTTCCACCAGTCCCAGGCTACTTTGCCGGGTTTTATCCAGGAGTAATCGGTGATGTGTGAGGGTTCGCCAAGGCGCTGCATCATATCGTTATCGGCCAGCTGCTTGTCTTCCGTGCTGATAACTACTACCCGCCATGGAAAGCTTCTTGTACCTGCGGTTTTGGCTATGTAATCCGCACGCTTTTTAACTACGTAGTTGATACGCAGCACTGCCTCTTCGGTTGGATATTGGGCGAATACACCGTGAAGGTTATTGCCTTGTCCCGGTGTAAGGTACATGCCGGGGTAGTCCTGTAAATCAGCTTCCAGTATGGCTGCCTTCTTCGGACTGCCCACGTCAACCAAAACCGGCAAAAACGCCAGGGTGTCTTTCTTTATTTTTGATAGATTGATGTTGTCATAATGCGATTCAAACGAGGTGTTGAATTTATCCTTATTGCGGTAATCTTCCACAAAAGGTAAAAAGGCTTTATGGTCGTCTTTAAAGTTAAAGTTGGCCCCTTCGTTAATTATAGTCAGTTCACCTTTGCGCTGTGTGGCAAAGCGATAGGCGGCTCCATCGTTATACACACGGAAGATAAGGCTGTAGTTGCCTTTAAAAGCAAGAGCCAGCTGGTTATAATTATCCTGAACCGAGGCTTTTTTGTATATGGGCGTATTAATTACTGCGTTGCCTGTGGCGTTCGTTGCTTTTTTTACCACGGCATTCTTACCTAAAACCTCACCGTTATCCAGGGTCATCGATATTTCGGAGGGGGTAATCACGTCGGTGCCATCATGGTTAACCGACCAGCTTACCGTTGCCCCGGCGGAAATGCTGATACTGATTTTGCCGTCCGGCGATTTTAACTGGTAGGTTTTAGCGGTTTGCGCAAATGCAAAGGAAAGCGGCAGCATCAAGCATACCAGCAGCGATACTTTAAATTTCATCGGAATCAGGGTTATGGTTTATAATCAGCCTAAGCTAAATAAAATCGATGAAATAAAATGTATAATTGACAATAAAAAATTATCGTTTGTACTGAAATGGGTTTATACCCGAACCGTTGTTTTGCTGTACTGTTCCGCGGAACGCTTGTGTACAGGTGGAACACTTGTGTACAGTTGTAAACTTTTAAGAAGATCGGATTAAGAAGCTATTATAGTAAAATACATTGTGCTGTTCCGCGAAACAATGTGAACAGGTGGAACAGTGAAAACAAATTAATCATTCACTGCTTTCGGATAGCTTAATAGCAACTGCGGATCGGGAATATTTTTTTGGTAAATATCTTTCTCAGAAAATTTACAAACGCCGGGATAGTCGCCCTGCTTACCTTCCATATCAAACATTAATTGAAAATGCAGGTGCGGCGGCCAGCGGCCATTTTCATCCATATCGCCAAGTGTGGCTATTTGTTCATCGCGGTTAATGGGCTTTCCGATAAATAATCTTTCAAGACTGGGGCGGCTTAAGTGACCATAAAGGCTATATAGCGTCAGTCCCTTGAGATTGTGTTCAAGAATAATTGTCGGGCCGTAATCACCGAAGTTATCATTGTTTTGAAAGCTGTGGACTTTACCGGGCAATGGCGAATAAACAGGCGTACCGGCATAACTCCAGATATCAACGCCCAAATGCAGACGACGCGGTTCATCACCCGTATCAAAATGAGCGCTTCGGGCGTAAATGGTACGGTGTTCCATGTAGCCGCCTATGCCATACCTGCAATTATTATCGCTAAGCTTTTGCGTTATCCATTTATCGAAATTAACCGTATCCGAAAATGTATCCGCGTCAAGGTCAGCGTTAGTAGCTGTAAAATTGAAATGGTATAAACGGTCAGCATCCGGGTTAAAGTCAACAATCTTACCAACAGGCTCTGTATAGGCTTCCAGGTAAGCCGCCAAACGCGCGGTTGCGTCCATCGCTATTCAGTTTCAGGTTGGCGGTCTTCCTTGCTTATCTTATCGAATATTTTATCCATGCGCTCTACATACTCGCTTGTATCATCCACAAAAAACTCCAGCTGGGGGATAATCCTCACCTGGTCTTTTATGCGGGCACCCAGCTTATAACGTATTTCGGAAGCATGAAGCTTCACGCTTTGCAGTGCCTGCTGCGAATTGGTATTGTTAAAAAAGCTCAAAAATACACGGGCGATAGCCAAATCAGGCGTTACCCTCACTTTCGTTATCGTAATAAGTGTATTCGGCAAATAGTTCATTCCTTCACGCTGAAATATGGCGGCAAGGTCCTGTTGTATTACCCCTGCAAATTTTTGCTGACGTTTTGATTCCATGTTTTTTAGGCTGAAAAGTGTGGCCGGCTGCCAATCACCCTGTAAATATATTATATTGTAACCCGCATTCAACTAATCTCTGTTCACCAATCTCTATTCTCTATCTGCACATATCCTGCGGAATTTCCTTTGTTATTTTTACCAATTTTTTCACCACCAGGGTGCTGTCGTATTCCGAACCGAGGCCCTCCTTGTTCGAATGTATTTTCACGCCCTCTACTTCAACATAAACGGGCTCATAAGGTTTTTCGAAATTTAATTGCGAGTACTTTAATTCCAATTGTTTCGAGCTGTCGGTAACCCAGAATTCGCGTCCGTTGTCGCAGTCTTTAAATGATTTTACTTCGGGGCCAAAGCTGTACACGCCTTTAAATATAACCGGGTGGTCTTTACTCCCGGAGCCGTTGCACGAGTAGGCAACTATTATTATCAGCAATATTAAATATTTAATCCCCCTCAAAATGCGTTCAATAAGTTTACAAATCCTGTTTTATATCGTCGAGGCCTTTAATGCTCAAACGTGCGCTTATACCCGATGCAATAACAGCTATAATGCCGACCGTTAAAAACACCAGTATAAAGTCTCTAAGCTTTAGGGCAACAGGGTAAGCATCAATGATAGCTTTTGCTGCCCCCATTTTTACCAGCCCGAAACGTTGTTGCAATATACAAAATATCAATCCTAAAAAAATACCTGCAATACAGCCTATTACCGATATCATCATACCCTCAAAAAAGAAAATCCCTTGTATTAGCTTTCGGTTTGCGCCAAGGCTGGTTAAAATGGCTATGTCTTTGCGTTTATCCATAACCAGCATGGTTAACGAACCGATTATGTTAAATATTGCTATAATAAGCACAAATACCAATATCATAAAAATAAACCAGCGCTCATAATTCAGCGTTTTATATAGCTCGGTGTTTTGCTGGCTGCGATTTTTAACAATAAAATTGTTTCCTAACTTTCCCTGTACCTCATCCTGCATAGCCGAAATATCAACACCTTTATTGAAGTTTAGCTCCAGCGCGGTAACATTTACCGGCTCATTAAGCAGGTCGCGCGCGAAGTCTATCGGCGTTATTACCAGGTCATCAAATTCCTGTCCAAGCGTAAAAACCCCGGATGGCGTTATGGCACCCACATTAAACTCGTTTAGTGGATTTGCACCACTGCCCGCGTTGCGATTAGGTGAAAAAATTTGGATGGGGGTAAACTGGTCGCGCACGCTTACGCCCAAACCATTTTGCACCATCGAACCGATAACCGCAAAGTTATTGCCGTCCTTTTTTAGCGTAAACGTACCCGACTGGCAAATGCTGTCTAGTCCGCCACGTTTCATAAACTGCGAGCTAACACCTTTTATTTCGCCGATAAATGGACGGTTATCATATTTAACTAATACCTTTTCCTGCAAAACCTCGATATAAGAGAACACCTTCGGATCTTTCTTCAATTCGTTGAAGTAAGCTGTGTTAGGGTCAAAAGATTTACCGAGTTTAGGCTCAACCTTCAGCTCTGCCGTAAAATTGCTGTACAGTGAAAGAATAACCTCTTCAAAACCATTAAAAACCGACAGGATAATAATCAGTGCCGCGCTGCCAATCAATACCCCAACCATGGATATGCCGGAAATGATATTAATCGCGTGCATTTTTTTGCGCGAAAACAAATATCGTTTGGCTATGTAGATTGAAGTATTCAAATAATTAGTGAGTTAGTGAATTAGTGAGTTTGTGATTAGGAAAACACATACCCACGGGCTAAAGTTAATGGCTTTTAGCATTTGAAACTATTAATCATTGGCTTAAAATCACCTAATCGGTGAAATCATTCTTAAATCGGTGAAATCCCCAATAAAACCCTAATTTAAGAATGGATTAGTTACCTTCTCATAACCGATGGTCGTCTCCGGGCCGTGGCCTGGGTAAACTGTACAGTCATCGGGCAATAAAAGCAATTTTTGTTCGATGTTGTTTATCAGCTGCGTAAAATCACCCCCGGGCAGGTCGCTGCGGCCTATGCTGCCGCGAAAGAGCACATCGCCGCCTATTAAAAGATTCCCGGTTTTGTCATAAAAGCACAAATGCGCCGGGGAGTGACCGGGAGCGAAAATAAGATGCAGGGTGGTATTGCCGAACGTTACCGTGCCTGTTTCCGGTAAGTACTTATCTGGTAAAGGGGATAGCTCATAACGTATACCCATCGATGGCGCATACGCCGCCACAGCCTCCAGCAGTGGCAATTCGCCTTCGTGAAATTGGGGCTTTAAACCATATTGGTCGAAGATGAATTTATTGCCCAGCACGTGGTCGATGTGGCAATGGGTGTTGAGCAGCAAAACGGGTTTTAAATTATTGGTGCGAATAAAGTTTACTACTGCATTCTGTTCTGCGCCGGTTTCCATGCCGGGGTCAATGATAGCGCACTCGCCGGTTTCATCGTACAGTATATAGGTATTTTCCTGGTAGGGATTATTTTCGAAAAATTGAACTTGAGCCATGTGTGACAGATTCCGAATGTGCGGATGTGCAAATGTGCGGATTTTTGCACGAAGGCAGAAAAAGGATTATATATCGAAACTGGTTGCCAAAATTCCCGATGTTATTTTGCCGGTTAATTCGTAAACAACTTCATATTTACCCGATGTATTGAGGGCGAACATAACTACCAGCTTACTCGATGGGTCTATAACAAAGTATTCTTTTACGCCGGCTTCTTCGTATAGTGATTTCTTTGTTATCAAATCATAATCCCTGTTTCAGCAAATAATTTCGAAAATGATATCCGGCGCACCGTAAATTGCATCCTCACGAATAATATCCAGGTTGTTATTCATCATTACGAACACGTCCGGTTGAACCACAGCTTGTTGTCTTTCTAAGTAAACGTCTGTTGGTCTTTTTAATCCAACTCCTGTTTTGGCCGTTTCCAGGAATTTATAAAGTAAACCGCCAACCCTCGTGGCCAAAAATTGATGTGGAACATTAGGCCGGGCAGTATTTATTATATTGTTATACAATACCTCACAATAAACGCCATCAGGAAGTTCCCGGTATTTTTTTTTGCTGAAGGAAATGAGTTGTCTTCCATATTACACTACTTACTGTATCAATGTATGTTCCGGGATTTTTTAACAACTATTCTAACTTTTGTCTATATAAATCCCGTCGATTTTCAAGAATTCCCATGCTTTTTATTATACCTCTCCCTATAAATTTTAAGCAATTCCTTTAACTCTTTTCTGCTTGTCTCTAAACTGCGGATAGATACTTTTTCCGTGCCCACCGGGTATTTGTAAATAAAAAACTCACCGTTATTGTTCTTTTCATAAAAAAAATCCACGTCTTCCCCGCTTATACTCGTCCAGCTTAAAAAAGGGACTTTTTCCGTCCCGATGCCCTCGTCGCTAATAATTATTTGTGGGCGATCGTTTTTGTATCTCTTTTTCGTGTTCACATACGCTATCACCAGGAACACCATTAAAAAAGTCCCCAGGAAATATGCCCCGCCAAAATATCTATATGTGAAGAAGGCGATTATCGGGGTAATAATCATAAAACCGATCAGAACCTTCAGCATCCTCTTTAGCTTTCCTTTCGCATAATAGATCCGCGTTTCTGTCGGAACAGCATCGGCATTAGATATAGGTGTTAAAAGCATTATTATTTCATTTTAAAACTTTTCGGACTATTCCGACTTTCGGACTGTTCATATATCCATCACCTCTTTTTTCTTCCTGCTCTTCATCCGTTTCGGTAAAAACTCCAGGATTTCATTCTTGAGCGCCTCTATCATCCTCCGCTTTAAAAAGTTACGCTGTATTACAATGCTTACCTCGCGCGCCGGCTCGGGCGACTTAAAATAACGCACTTTATCCAGTTGCTTATCCGTCAGGTCGGCCAGGGCAAGTTCGGGCAAAATAGTAGCGCCATCGTTTTGGTCCACCATGCGTTTTAGCGTTTCCACGCTGCCGGTATTGTATTCAAAATGCTTAAATCCCTGTGTCGATTTTCGTCGCTGGCAGATGTTCAGCACCTGCTCGCGCATGCAGTGGCCTTCGTTCAGTATCCATATTTCCTCCATGTCGATATCATCAGGAACGATATTTTTCTTTTTGGATAGTTTGCTGTTTTTTGATACATAAGCCACAAAGTTTTCGTAAAACACCGGTAGCTCGGTAAGCGAGTTTTCATGCAGCGGGGTTGAAAGTATGCCGCAATCAATCATACCAAGTTTAAGCTGCGCTATAATTTGTTCGGTAGTCTGCTCCCACACTACCAGTTTTACCTGCGGGTATTTTTCAATAAAGCCATGCAATATTTTTGGCAGAATGTACGGCGCTACGGTTGGGATAATACCCACCTTAAGCTCGCCGGACAGATCCTTTTGCCTGTCGCTGATAATTTCCTTTATCTTTTCACTTTCAGACAGCATAATACGGGCCTGCGCAATAATTTCTATGCCAATTTCTGTTGGCGTAACCGGTTGCTTGCTGCGGTCGAATATTTTTACGCCGAGTGTATCTTCCAGCTTTTGCACCTGCATACTTAGCGTAGGCTGGGTAACAAAACATTTATCGGCCGCCGCCACAAAGCTGCGGTAGGTATCAACAGCTACTATATATTCAAGTTGGGTAATGGTCATAGGGATTTGCGTATTTGAGAAGAACCAAGAACCAAGACAGGAAAAGCATTATAGCCAATCTTCATTTTCTCTCTTGGCTCTTGATTCTTGACTCTTGGTTCTTCGTCATCTTATAGATTCCTTCTATCCAAATATAGTATTTATTGATTTTTTCTATTGAATTATTATTGTGAAGTTTGAATTATTAAACCAACTACTATGGAACCGAACAAAAAGAAATTGACCACCGCATCGGGTATTCCTTATGCCGAGAACGAAAACTCGATGACCGTTGGCCCACGCGGCCCTATATTATTACAGGATTTTATCCTTCACGAAAAAATGGCGCACTTTAACCGTGAGCGTATTCCCGAACGCGTAGTACACGCCAAAGGCTCTGGCGCTTACGGAACATTCACCGTGATGCGCGATATAAGCAAATATACCCGCGCCAAAATTTTTGAAAGGGTGGGAAAACAAACCAAAGTATTCCTGCGCTTTTCAACCGTTGGCGGCGAGAAGGGCTCGGCTGATACCGAACGCGACCCACGTGGCTTCGCGCTGAAATTTTATACAGAGGAAGGGAACTGGGATTTGGTGGGCAATAACACTCCGGTGTTTTTTGTAAAAGATCCTAAAAAGTTCAGCGACTTTATTCACACCCAAAAACGCGACCCATATACCAACTGTAAAAGCGCAACCATGGTGTGGGACTTTTGGTCACTAAACCCCGAGAGTTTGCACCAGGTTACCATATTGATGAGCGACCGCGGCACACCATATGGTTATCGCCACATGGATGGCTTCGGTAGCCATACCTTTTCGATGATAAACGACAAGAATGAGCGTGTTTGGGTAAAGTTTCACTTCAAGACTCAGCAGGGCATCAAAAACTTTACCGATGCCGAGGCTGGCGAAATGCGTGGAAAAAACCCCGACTTTGCCCAGCATGACTTGCTTACCAATATCGATGCCGGTAACTTCCCGAAATGGGATTTGAAAATACAGGTGATGACCGAAGCGGAAGCTAAAACCTACCACTGGAACCCGTTCGACCTGACCAAGGTTTGGCCGCATGCCGATTTTCCGCTGATTCACGTCGGCGAGCTGGAACTGAATAAAAACCCGGATAACTATTTTGCACATGTAGAGCAATCTGCATTTGCACCGGCGCACGTGGTTGATGGCATTGGCTATTCGCCCGATAAAATGCTGCAGGGGCGTTTGCTGTCCTATCCTGATGCACACCGTCACCGGTTGGGCGGTAACTACGAGCAAATCCCGGTAAACCGCTGCCCGTTTGCTGTGAATAATTATGAGCGGGACGGCCAAATGCGTGTGGACGGCAATGGCGGTTCAGCACCAAATTATTTCCCAAACAGCTTTGACGATATTGTTGCGGACCCGGCTTACAAAGAGCCATCGTGGGACTTAGGCACAGGAGCAGCTGACTGGTACGACCGCAACGCCGAAGGCGAAAACGACCATTACACCCAGCCTGGTAATTTATACCGCCTGATGAGCGACCAGGCGAAGCATGATCTGGTTACCAACATCGTTAATTCAATGAGCGGTATTGACGGACCTAAAAAGGACCTTATAGTAAACCGCCAGCTTTGCCACTGGTTCCGTGCCGATATCGGCCTCGGGATGGCCATCGCCAAAGGCTTACAACTCGATATGGATGCCGCCATGAGCTCGATGGCAGGGCACATGTAATTTGGTTCATAGTTAATGGTTCATAGTTCATAGCCGAACCGGATAATGAAAATAGCCGATAGTCATAAAGACTATCGGCTATTTTAGTATTATAGAAAGATGAACATTCACGCAGGGCTGCTTTTGCAGCTGCTATGAACTATGAACCATCAACCATGAACTATTCCACCGTTACCGATTTCGCCAAATTACGTGGCTGGTCAACGTTGCAGCCGCGCATAACGGCTATGTGGTAGGCCAGCAGCTGTAATGGTATGGTTGCAAGCAAAGGCACGAATGCTTCGCCGGTTTGCGGTATCTCAATTACATAATCAGCCATGCCTTTTACTTCGGTATCGCCCTCGGTTACAATGGCTATTACGTGGCCTTTACGGGCTTTTACTTCCTGTATATTGCTCACCACTTTTCCGTACGAGGAATCTTTTGTTGCAATGAACACCACCGGCATATCATTATCGATTAACGCAATCGGACCATGTTTCATTTCGGCTGCCGGATAACCCTCAGCGTGGATATAGGATATCTCCTTTAATTTAAGCGCACCTTCAAGCGCAACAGGGAATGAGCTTCCGCGGCCCAGGAAAAGGCAATTGGCCGAATCCTTAAATACTGCGGCAATATCTTTGATATGATCATTCAGCTGTAAGCATTGCTCAACCAGGTCCGGTATTTCGTCAAGTTCAGTCAAATATTCAATCAGCTTGCTTTCGGCAATTTTACCACGTTGCTGCGCTATATAAAACGCTATCAAAGTTAAAACGGTAACCTGCGCGGTAAACGCTTTGGTTGATGCCACGCCTATTTCCGGACCGGCGTGAGTGTAAACACCCGCATGGGTTGTGCGCGGTATAGAAGCGCCAACCACATTACAAATACCGAAGATGGTTGCCCCCTTTTCCTTGGCAAGCTCAATAGCTGCCATGGTATCCGCCGTTTCGCCAGATTGCGAAATAGCAATTACCAGGTCCTTTTCGGTAATTATAGGGTTACGGTAGCGAAACTCCGAAGCGTATTCAACTTCAACGGGTATGCGTGCATATTCCTCAATCAGGTATTCGCCCACCAGGCCGGCATGCCATGAGGTACCGCAGGCTACTATAATTATCCTGTCGATATTTTTAAGCTTCTCGGTGTACTCTTTTAAGCCGCCAAGCTTAACCAGGCCCTTGTCCGGATATATACGACCACGCATACAGTCACGTATCGAACGCGGCTGCTCGTATATTTCCTTTATCATAAAGTGGTCGAAACCGCCTTTTTCAAGGGCATCCAGCTTAAGGTCAAGCTCCTGGATATACGGGGTTTGTACCGTATTGTCGATGTTTTTAATCAGGAGGTCCTCGCGGCGCAGGTACGCAATCTCGTTATCGTTCAGGTAAATTACGTTCTTGGTGTACTCCACTATCGGTGTAGCGTCAGAAGCAACAAAGTATTCGCCCTTACCTACGCCGATTACCATCGGGCTGCCTTTACGTGCTGCAATCAGCAGGTCAGGTTCTTCTGTGCTCATAATTACTATGGCATAAGCACCTACTACCCTGTTTAGCGCTACCCTTACAGCCTCGCGCAAATCAAGACCGGTAACTTCCAGTATTTCTTCAATAAGATGTATCAGTACTTCGGTATCGGTATCGCTGTTAAACGTATGGCCCTTGCTAAGCAGGGTTTGTTTTATAGTGCCATAGTTCTCGATAATGCCGTTATGGATAATGGTTAAATTGCCATTGCCCGAAGTATGCGGGTGCGAATTCCTGTCGCTTGGTGCACCGTGGGTTGCCCAGCGGGTATGCCCCATACCAATGGTGCCTGTAACATCGCTTTCGCCTACAAAGTCTTCCAGTTCGCTAACTTTTCCGGCCTTTTTATATATTTTTAAATCATGATTTAAAAGCGAAACGCCCGCGCTGTCGTATCCGCGATACTCCAGCCTATGGAGACCTTTTATAACAATAGGGTACGCTTCCCTAAAGCCTATATAACCTACAATTCCACACATAAATAGATAGTTTAATAAAATGTTTTCGCCGCAAAAATAAAAAGATTACCGGTTAATGGGCGAAATTTAAGCAGAAGTAATGATATTAAATTATTTTAAAAAGTCTGTTAACTTATTGGAAAATAGACGTTAGAGGTTGGAGATGAGAGATTAGGAATTGTTGTTTAATAAAATATTAAAGCCTGAAAAATATATCTTAAATATACTTTTCAGGCTTATGGTTTTTTAGTTCGTGATGCTAACTAATCTCTAATCTCCATCCCCTACTTCGCTATCTTGGTATAGATAATGTTCAGTTTTATCTGTGTGCCTGATGATTTATCGGTGCCGGTAGCAACGGTGCGTGCGGCAATTGAAGATGTTGGAGTAATATCTACACTGGTTTTATTCAGTGTATCAATCGGGGCAATATATGTTCCGTAATCAACAGCCTTTTTAAGTAACAGGTCCTGCAGGTATGCTGTAATTATAAAATGGTAGGAATTGGTTCTGGAACTATAAAACCCACCGAAAACGCCTGCACCCAATGCCCGAGGATCGGCCGGTGACGCATCCTGTACGGCAATGCGTTGTTTGGCAATATCGAGTTGGTACATGGTTAAACGTGGCGACGGCCGGTATGGAATACCCGAGCCAGGACTTGGACTAACTACCAGTTCGGCGCGGTTCAACACGATGTCGCTATCCCTTTTTAACAGGTCATTTCTTATATTGGCCAGTATATTGGGGAATTTAATTTTAGCACGTAAACCCGCAAGGCCCTGTAAATAAATGGCGTTGCGCGATGTAGTGGTGTTGGCCAGCTCGGCATTAATTGCCGCTGTATAAGTATGCGAATAGGAGGCGGCAAGTTTGGTTATTGGCAGCTTTATGGTTGTGGTATCAACCGTGCCATTATTGGATACTTTGCAAAAAATAGCCAGGGTATCGGTATTCGATAGCATGAACGTGCCACCGGCGCCAACTGTTTGTGCCTTATCAAGTGTTAAATATAAACCCTTAAACGCGCTCTGAAACACGCTGTTTGATGCCAGGGTTGTACTGCTCGCGTTAAAAAAGTTTTGTATGATAAAATTTTTATCAACCGGTACCCTTAATTGCGCCGGAACCTTTATAAGCGAGTCGGGCTTGCCTGTAATGATATTATTGATCCGGATAGAATCATGCGTACGAGCTTTAAACGTTAACGAACCGAGCAATGTAGCGTTTGTTTGCCATTGCTTGTTCTGATAATAGTTGGTGCTCTCATTATAAAGTTCCTTTAACTGATAAAGGTTCACCTTATAGTTCGACGCGATAGAATCGCCATAAAAACCGTCAACAAATTTCATAATAAGCCTGGTCGAGTCGATACTGATTGTACCTGACGGTAAAGTATAGCCGGTAGCGCCGGGCAGTGAAACGCTCATGGCCAGGTCTGATGATGTTTCACCAAAAACCGGATCATGAAAATAAGCCAGGGGCGCTTTGGTGATACCCGAGGTTATCAGCGAATCGTCCTTAACAGTATTTATAATTATGGTGGAGGTATCAACCAAAACGCCATTGATCTGGTTAGTAGCGTCAACGCCCAGCCCAATGGTGTCCTGATTTTTACAGCTGCCTAAAATAAAAAGACTTATTAACAGGGTCAATAAGTCTAAACGGAAAAATTTCATATATAATCGCAAAGCTTATACAACATGTGCCAATTCCTCATTGGCAATTTCGTCGTAAAAATTGTAATAATTTTCGAAATCTGATGTCGATTCGAAGTCTAAAACCGATTTATGGCTGTTTTTAACATTATTTAACACATCTTCGTCGATATCCTCATCGCCCAGAACAATCCCGTCGCTGTAATGGATAGCACCTGCATACAGGGACGAATTATCGCCCGGCTTGTAAATTTCGGTGTGGCTTTCACTCATATCGCCCATAACGGCTTTCTGAGCAAAGTCGGCATCCATCTGGCCTGTAAAATCGTTTTTGTAGATTGAGTAAACAATCTTCGAGTTTTTAAACGTAGGGTCGTCTTTGTAAGTGGTTTTCAAATAAGCAGGTACCAGCGCGCTCATCCAGCCGTGGCAATGAATAACGTCGGGGGCCCAGCCTAATTTTTTAACAGTTTCAAGCGCACCCTTGCAAAAGAAAATCATGCGCTCATCATTATCGGCATAAAACTTACCATCCTTGTCGGCAAATACGTGCTTGCGCTGAAAATACTCCTCGTTATCTAAAAAATAAACCTGCATGCGTGCGGCAGGAATCGAGGCTACTTTGATGATCAATGGATTATCATTATCGTTGATAATAATATTCATCCCTGATAAACGTATCACTTCATGCAGCCTGTTCCGGCGCTCATTAATATTACCGAAACGCGGCATAAGGATACGGATCTCGTAACCTTTGTCCTGCATTGCCTGCGGGAGCTGGCGTGTAATTTCAGCAATTTTTGAGATTTCAAGGAACGGGGACATTTCGTGAGTTATAAACAAAAGCTTAGTTTTACCCATCACTATATCAGTATTAAATTATATAAAGAAGTCCAAAAAAATTGAGTTTGCAAATATAAGCATTATTATATAAACTGGCAACCACTTATGCAAGTTAGTTTTGGTAAATAAAAATCAATTGCTCACCTTTGCCGGATTTTTAAGAAACAGGGTATTGAAAACATTTACAACCAAACAATCCGTATATCAATATCTCCTGCAGCTTAAGGCAACGGGCAAAAGCATTGGTTTTGTGGCCACTATGGGCGCACTGCACCAGGGGCACCTGTCGCTTATCCAATTGGCTAAACAACAAAACGACATTGTGGTTTGCAGCATTTTTGTAAATCCCACCCAGTTTAACGACCCCAAAGACCTCGAGAAGTACCCCCGCACACTGGAAGCCGACAGCAACCTGCTTGAACAGGCCGGCTGCGATATTTTGTTCAGTCCTGAGGTAAATGAAATGTATGATGATAATGAACAATGGCATTTAAACATTGGCGAAACGGAGCATTTGCTTGAAGGAGAGTTCCGCCCCGGGCATTACCAGGGGGTTACGCAGGTGGTGTATAAGCTGTTCAATATCATACCTGCCGACAGGGCATACTTTGGCCAGAAAGACTATCAGCAGTTTTTGATCATCAGCAAAATGGTTGATATCCTGCAGGTGTCGGTAAAGCTGGTAATGTGCCCCATAATGCGCGAGACGGATGGATTGGCCATGAGCTCGCGCAATGTGCATCTTTCTGCTGACGACAGGCAGCACGCACTTGTCCTTTCAAGAACGCTGAACTACATTAAAGATAAATTCAATTATGACGATATCCCGGCCCTAAAAGCAGAAGCCGCTCAGCTCATCAATGCCGAACCCGGTGTAGTACTTGATTATTTTGAGATCGCTGACGGCGAAACCTTGCATGAAGCCTCACCACAAAGCAAAACCATAGTAGCGCTGGTAGCAGCAAAAGTGGGCAAGACAAGGTTGATAGATAACACTTTATTGGTTCATAGTTGATAGTTCATGGTTCATAGCCGAAACTGCCGCTCCATGAACTATGAACCATACGCCATTAACTTCACCCCCATCACTTCACTTATTTTTCGATAGGAATCAAACGTCCAGCCGGCTACGTGCGGGGTTAGCAGTACCTTTCCGCTTTGAGTTAGCTCATCAAACCATTCCTGCTCGGCAAGCGCCGGGAATTTCTCAACTTCTAATACATCCAGGCCTGCACCTAATATTTTGCCTTGTTTAATGGCGTTTATTACGGCCCTAACCTGCGCGGTTTTTCCGCGGGATGTATTGATAAAAAAGATGGGCTTTTTAAAGTGAAACAGGTATTCTTCGCTCACCAATGCCTCGGTTTCTTTGGTAAGCGGTACATGCAGGCTCAAAACATCGCTGTGCTTTACAATCTCCTCCATGCTTACCTCGCGGGCATATTTATCACTAAAGCCGGTTTTATATTTATCATAAGCGATAACGTTTACTTCAAAACCCGATAGTTTTTTTGCAAAGCTTTTCCCCATAAAGCCATAACCGACTATCCCTACTGTTTTCCCCTTCAGTTCATACCCGCGGTTAGCTTCGCGCTGCCAGCTGCCTGCGCGTATCTGTTTGTCGGCAGCGTTGAAATTATTCATCAGCGAAAGCAGCAAGCCAACGGCATGTTCGCCAACAGCATCCATATTGCCCTCGGGCGCATTAATAAGGGTAATGTTTTTTTCGGCGGCATAAGCTTCGTTGATGTTATCCATCCCGGCGCCTGCACGGCAAACAAAATGCAGGTTAACGGCGGTATCGATAACCTTCTTGTCGACATTGAATTTGGAACGTATAACCAGGCCTGCGTAATCACCTATAACCTGCATGGCTTCGCTGGCGGTAATTTTAGGCTGATAATCGCATTGATAGCCCTTTGCTTCGGCCATTTGAATAAATATAGGGTGTATGTCGTCGACGATTAAGATATTATTTTTCATTCTGATGCAAACATATTCATCTACAGCAAAAAACGTATTGATTAGATGTAATAAATTGAATTTTATTATGCTCAACCACTTTAAAATCAAACTCTATTGAATAAATTTAAGCATAATTTCACCCAATATGACTTCCCGTTTTTTTGCCTGTTTTTTGACGTTATTGATTGTTTCCGTTAAAGGATTTGCGCAGAAGGATGATTTAACGATAGCGTTAGATAAAGACAGCAAAAAAGATACAAAAACCTTCAATATAAAGGCTTTAAACGGAGGTTATCAAAAATTGAAAATAGCGCCTGATTACAGCGGACATTCCTTAACAATAAGTATTCCGGGCGACGAAATGGAAATAATACCTTATTGGGGATGCTCTCCCGAAATATCTATTTTAAATAACAACTTTATAGCTATAAAATATTGTGTAAGGGGTGGTTCGGGCTTTGGATTAGGCGATATACTAATTGTGTGCGTAGATAACAAAAAGATTCGAAAAGCTTTTTTTGCTTTAAACTATACAAATTCGGAAGGTGTGGAATTTACCGGAGATTACAAAATCAACATTATCTTTAAAGGAAATAGCAAAAAGAACTTTCAATTAATTGCAACCGTCAACAACAAGGTAAGCTCTACAGCCTCACCAGAAAGAAGCTATAATTATCATGAACGCACCGTATTGCATTTTGACGAAAAACTAAAAGTTTTTTACAGTATAAAAAAACAGTTCTACGGTTCATTTACGGTGGGAGATAATAAAAAGCCCTTTACACTCGACGGATATTTTCCTGTAGTGATGTTGGGCACGGAGCAATACTATTTTATTAATAGCGACTGGTACAAAATAGAGGACGGGCGTCATCTTGATAAATTTGAATAGATACAGGACTATCAAGCAAGTAATTTTTAAAACAGTAACATTAATCGTGATGTTGTGATATTTATGAAGGCTCACCTTCCAAACATTCAATCAAAAATGAAATTAAAAAAGTTACGCTCCGGCATGAAAATACAGGCCAGCCGGCTTTCGGAGCAGGGTTTCAGGCAAATATTCGACCGCATTAACCAGCTCAGCATAAAAAATGGAGTAGATAAACTTGGTCTTGATAAATTTATCGAACAATGTGCATACCTGGCAGCAGGTTCGGGAGTAATATCCGGAACGGGCGGAATGATTACGATGATAGTGGGCGTTCCGCTCGACTTTGTAAACCTCATCACCCAGCAGTTTAGGGTAACCATGGCTGTTATGTATGCGGCGCGCGGCCATTACCAGGTAAGCTTTGAAGAGTTTATGCATTTTATAGCCACCTCGCTAAAAGTTGAGGCCGGCGTAACACTCACCAAAAGCATGCTGGAGCGGGTAGCCGAAAAGCTGCTGCTGATATTAGGTACCCGTACTGCCGAACGACTTATCCCAATAGTTGGCGCAGCCATAGGCGGAGCAGCCAATTATATGTTTATTAAGCGCATGGCAAAATCGGTTAAGGAAATGGAGAATTTTATTGAGCCCGTTGTGGTGGAGATATTGTAGCGTGAGTCCACTTATTTACTACCCGGGCATTAGCTGCCTTGTATTTCACTGCCTTATTGTAAGGAATTAACCATTCCCGGTCTATTTCAAGCGCTTGTGTAGCGTGCGGTAAAACACCGGCTGTTGTAAAAGTTATTCCCTTAGCCGTAAACACAAAATTTTTAAGCAGCTCATTCATGGCAAGGCTATTTACCGATTGCTTTTGTTCATCGTAAATGCTGTTATAATCATCCTGGCTTTCACCGGCAGGCGCAGGATTAGCCTTGCGGTCGCTGGCTATCCGTTGTAGTAGTAAGACCTTGTAACTATTGTAAATCCATTTTAAACCGGCCGGGTTAATTTCATTGCCAATAGCATAAGGCTTGCCTGTATGCACATTCAACGTAAGCCACTGCCACGAGGAACTAGGGTAAGCTCCCATCCCTTCGGTAAATATTTTTATCGATAAAAAATCCTTGCTTTCGAAAGTCACTTCATAACTCAGGCCGGTAATACCACAGCTGCACTCCGCATAATTCTTCTTAACCGCGGCTTCACCATCGGCGTCGGCAATGTTTCTGAATGACAGGGCTTTTTTTAGTTCGGGATAATTGCCAGATGGCACAGGCAGGGATAGCGTATCAACATGGTCTTCCAATAATGAACTATCGTTGTGCTTATACGTAAGCAACACTACACGCGTGTGTATGATGCTTTTTTTTGCTGCCGCCGAATTTTGTGCACGAGCCTGCCCAAATGCTGAAAACAATAGGAAAACAGCACTTATCGCGGTTTTTAAATAGTTCATCGACTGGCAGCTACCTGGTTTGTTAATTTTACAAAATCTTCAACACTCAGTCGTTCAGCGCGCAAGTCAAGCATCGGCTCATCGGCCATTTTTTCTTTATTTATTAATGATGATATGGCATTACGCAACGTTTTACGTCGCTGGTTAAACCCGGCCTTCACCACCTGCCAAAAAAGCTTTTCGTCGCAATTAAGTGCTTTAGTTTCATTCCGCGTAAGCCTGATAACTGCTGACAGCACCTTAGGCGGTGGATTAAACACACCAGCCTTTACAGTAAACAGGTATTCAACTTTATAATAGGCCTGCAAAAACACGCTCAATATGCCATACTCCTTGCTGCCGGGCTTTGCATTACAGCGTTCAGCAACTTCTTTCTGAAACATGCCGACCACCTCAACCACCTGCTGCCGGTTATCGAGCACTTTAAATAATATCTGGGAAGATATATTGTAAGGAAAGTTGCCGATAATGCCCATCGGACCGGTAAAATGAGATGGAAAATCCAGCTCCAGGAAATCATCATTAATAAGGCGCTTACCTAATGCAGGGTACTTTTTCTGCAGAAACTCGTACGATTCTGTATCGATATCAATCAGGGAAACGTTCAGCCCTTCCTTTTGCAATAAAAAGTCTGACAAGATGCCCATTCCGGGGCCAACCTCAAGCACCTGGTTATAGTCCAGGGCAGGCCGCAGGCTGTCCACAATTTTAGCAGCTATATTTTTATCAGTAAGAAAATGCTGCCCTAAATGTTTTTTTGCCCTTACCAATGTCATTATTACTCAAATATTTGAGCAAATTACGGCATATTTGTGCTTTAATGGGTTAAAATCTTTTTATTTGCGCTGGATAGAGCAGAAAGCGAAAAGCTAAAAGCAGAAAGCCAGGAATAAACCAAAAGCATTAGCCGCCGTAAAAAATCAATGAAATCACCCTAATCGGTGAAATCATCTCAAATCGGTGTAATCAAAAAAAACTATGGGCGAGAAAATAAAATTAGGTATAAGTATAGGCGATGTAAACGGTATCGGGCTGGAAATAATAATCAAGGCACTTGCCGACAGCCGTATTTACGATTATTGTACTCCCATTGTTTACGGCCATACTAAGGTGGCGTCGTTTTATCGCCGTACAACAACTGTTGAAGACCTTAATTTTTTTGTAATTAACAGTGCTGCCGAGACCCGCAAGGAACACCGCAAACCCAATATGATTAACTGCTGGGAAGAGGATGTTAAAATTGAGCCGGGCGTAGCCAACAGCGAAGTTGGCAAATATGCTTTTCAGTCGTTAGAGCGGGCTACTGCCGATTTAGTTGCCGGCCATATTGATGCATTGGTTACTGCCCCTATCAACAAAGACACCATCCAAAGCGAGCAATTTAATTTTCCCGGCCATACCGAATACCTGCAGGAGCGCGGCGGCGCGGCCGATTCACTGATGTTTTTAGTGAGCGATACTTTAAGGGTAGGCGTGGTAACGGGCCATATCCCCCTGGCAAAGGTTGCCGACAGTATTACCATTGCCAAAATTGTTGCCAAGCTAAAGCTGATGGACGCCAGCCTGAGAAACGATTTCTGGGTACGAAAGCCTAGAATTGCCGTGCTGGGCCTTAACCCGCACGCTGGTGATAATGGGCTTATCGGCTCGGAAGAACAAACTATTATAGCACCGGCCATTGAAGAGGCGCGTAACAATAATATACTGGCTTTTGGCCCTTATGCCGCCGATGGCTTTTTTGCGAATGGAACTTACCTGCAGTTTGATGCTGTACTGGCAATGTACCACGACCAAGGCCTGATACCATTTAAACACATCGCCTTTGAATCGGGCGTTAACTTTACTGCCGGTTTAAACTTTGTGCGTACCTCGCCCGACCACGGTACCGCGTACGATATAGCCGGAAAAAACCAGGCGTCAGAAATTTCTTTCCGCGAGGCTATGTTTGCTGCTATGCATATTGTTAAACGCCGCCGCGAAGGCCTCGAGCTAAACGAAAATCCGCTGGCGTTTTCCAAACTGAGCCGCGACAGGGATTAGTTGTCTTCAATTCTTAAATGGATATACAACCCGCTGGCTGCGGGTTTTTTGTTTTACAAATGCCTGTGACAACAAAATTTTCCAATTGATCTAAACTATGCCAAAATCACTTTTTCTAAAAAAAACAAAGGTTAGCATTGTTTCGTACGAAAACTTTCCTATGTTTGTATTATGAATTCAGAACAGGAAAAAAATAGCCGCAAATTCGACCCTACAAAATCGGAGCTGGAGATACTGCAGGTACTTTGGGAGCACGGCCCGTCTACCGTACGCTTTGTAAACGACAGGCTAAATGAGCAAAAGGATGTGAACTACACATCTACCCTAAAGCTGATGCAGATTATGGTTGATAAGGAGATACTGAAACGCGACGAAAGCCAGATGAAACACATATACCACGTAATTGAGGATGAGCAAAAAACTAAGAACCACCTGCTGAATAAGTTTGTAGAGTCGATGTATAAAGGTTCATCAGGCAACCTGGTGATGCAGATTTTGGGTAATAACACGCCCTCGAAAGAGGATTTGCAGGCTATAAAGGAGCTGCTGAATAAGTTAGATAAAAACCAGTAAACCATAAATCAACAGAAAATGGAATTTTCAGCAACAGGCGGAATTTTAGGCGATCAGCTTATAAAAGCATTGGGCAACACATTAATGCATTCGTTATGGCAGGGTGTATTGCTGGCTATCGCCGGCGGATTAATCATAAGCCTTACGCGTAAACAAACCGCCGCCTTACGCTATAACCTGTTGCTGGCAGCCATGCTGCTATTTACCTGCGGCGTTGCCATTACTTTTTTAATGCAGCTACAGCCTGCACGCGGCGCTCAGATAACCTATGTAAACGGTGCAAACCCTGTAGTTAATGCGGCAGCGGGCGGTCAGCCGCAGTTAATAGTTGCACCAAATGGAACCCGGCCGGTTTTAACGAATGTAGTGCTAAGCTATTTTAACCGGTACTGCAATACTATTGTGATGATATGGTTTTTAATCATCTGTATTAAAAGCGTTAAGCTGGCTGCGGGTGTTTACGAAGTTTACCAGCTAAGGCGAATTAAAATAAGTGCGGTAAGCAAATACTGGGAAGATAGGGTGGCGCAGTTATCCGCGCAGCTTAAAGTAAAACAGGTGATAGGTTTGGCGGAGTCGGGCATTGCTAAGGTGCCGATGGTGATTGGCCACTTAAAGCCCCTGATACTTATCCCGGTAGGCTTTATCAACGCGCTTCCGCCGGCTGAAGTTGAAGCGATACTGGCGCACGAGCTGGCCCACATTCGCCGCCGCGACTACCTGGTGAACCTGCTGCAAAGCTTTATGGAGATAGTGTTCTTTTTTAACCCGGCAGTTTTGTGGATCTCGCAATTGTTAAAAGCCGAACGGGAAAACTGCTGCGACGATATTGCGCTCGAACATACCAACAGTAAATACGGCTATATACAGGCACTGTTAAGCTGCCAGGAATACAAGCCTGCACCAGGCCTCGGCATGGCCATGTCCGGGCAAAAAGGCAACCTGCTCGACAGGGTGAAACGAATAGTAAATAATAACAACCAATCATTAAACATTATGGAAAAGACACTGCTTACCATTGGTTTGGTAGCTGCCGGTATATGTACAGTAGCATTTTCGGCAAACAAGGAGATTAAAATCAACCCTAATCATCAAGCTACAGCACAAGGCCAAACCAGGCACATTACAGTAGACCCTAAAGTTGGGTATGTTTTTAAAACGGGCACCAAAACCTACAGCTTTAATAAAACAGACGCGAAAATAAGCGAACTTAAAGTGAACGGGAAAAAGATACCCGATGCGCAGGCTGCCAAATACCGCCCGCAGATTGACGCATTGCTAAAGCAAAATGAGCAAGCCCAAAAGGCTGAAACTGCAAGTGATACCACAAGGGGGAAAACCAAGCTGTACAAACAGGCTGACTTTGACGACGGCACTACAATGAAAGTAATGGCAAGCAAAGACGGTAAAAAACAAACAGCCTACGTTTTTAAAAGGGATGGTGTACTGTACCAGTTTTTTATGAAAGGCACCCATGCTACAGCCGTGTATGTTAACGGCGAAGAAAAGCCGGTGAGCCAATACCAATCTAAAATTGACGACCTGATAGAAGAGTATGATGAAGTTGCGGCAGTTGCCCCTGTTGCCCCGGCAGCACCGGTAATGGCGCTTGGCCCGCTTCAGTCGCCAGCGCCGATGGCAATGGTAGCGCCCGTTACCCCAATGGCGCCGCCGGCTCCGTTAAAGCCAATGTCGGCAGCATTCGCGATGGCGAAACCGATACCGCCGATGGCGCCCATGAAACCTATGATTGCTATGACGCCGCTGCCGCCCGTTAAAATGGATACTATGTTTAGGGTAATAACACAGTCGTTAATAAAGCAGGGGGTAATTAAGGATAAAAATGATTATGATATAGATATTACTAACAAATATCTCTCAGTTGACGGCGTTAAACAATCAGAAGAATTGCACAAACAGGTGCTTGATAAGCTAAGAATGAAGCCAGGGGATAAAATTAACTGGCATTACAGCAACCACGAGTAAGAGCCGTGGACTAACAATTGGCCAGGGTTACCGAAAGGCATTGATCATATTATAAAAAGCGGGGGCGTATTTTAAATACGTCCCCGCTTTTTATAATAATTATTTCGTTTTCATGCTATACACGTTGATTTTGGTATAGGGAGATTTAATGAATGGAAATATTTATGCTACATTTAAGCAAACCTATTTTAATGAAAAAGCTCATCCTTTTCCTGCTCACAATAACATGCGCCGTCGAATTATCCAATGCGCAGGATACTGCGAAGAGTAACGCCAGCGGATGGAAAATAATAACTACGCAGGAAGAGCCTGTTAAAAGAGAGGATTGTGCTTTTGTGGAGTGTAACGGGCATTTTTACCTTCTTGGCGGACGGGGCATTAAGCCAGTAGACGTTTTTGACCCCGGGACCAATACCTGGGAGCACAGAAAAAATGCGCCGTTAGAGCTGCACCACTCCCAGGCGGTTGCTTACAAAAATAACATCTATGTTATTGGCGGCATGACAGGGGGATATCCGCACGAAAAGCCGCTGGAAAATATCTACATCTATAATACCGCAAATGATGAATGGCAAAAAGGCCCTGCAATGCCGGCAGGAAGGTTACGGGGTTCTGGCGGAACAGTGATTTATAATGGTAAATTTTACCTGGTATGCGGCATACAGGATGGGCATTTTGATGGCACCGTTACCTGGATGGATGAGTTTGACCCCGAAACCAATGCCTGGCGGACCATGCCGGATGCTCCCCATGCCCGCGACCATTTTAACACCGTAATAATAGGGCATGAGCTTTACTGTGCCGGTGGCCGCCGTACATCAGCTAAAACAAAAGAATTGATGCAGCTTACCGTCTCCGAGGTGGATGTTTTCGATTTCAAAAACCAGGTTTGGAAAACCCTGCCGGTTTCCGAAAGCCTGCCGACGCCACGGGCCGGGTGTACCGCATTAAACTGGAAGCAGAAGCTGGTTGTGATCGGCGGCGAGAGCATTACCCAAATCGAATCGCACCACGAGGTTGAGGCATTCGATTTAAAAAAAGGAAAATGGACAAAGCTGCCAGGTCTTATAACCGGCCGGCATGATACCGGCGCGTTATGCTACAAAAATAAAATCTACATAGTTGCCGGCGCCGCCAACCGGGGCGGGGGGCCGGATCAAAGTTCAATCGAAGTGCTTAATCCATAAAAAAGGCCGGCAACCTTACGGTATACCGGCCAGAGTTGATTGATTGATAGATTTTTATACCAGGTTGCCCTTAATGTATGTAATACTCTTGGTAATGCTGTCGTAAGGGCTGCCGGGGCAAACGTCCTGTTCAACAAAGAAATATTTTAAGCCTGCTTTTTTAGCATGAGTGAATATCTTTTTAAAATCGATTACGCCGTTGCCAACTTCGGTAAACATTTGTTTTGGCGTATTGTCCATATCCTTAACGTGCCATAAAGGGAAGCGGCCCGGGTGCTCGTTTATTAAAGCGATAGGGTCCTGCTTGGCTTTGGTAACCCAGTAAAGGTCCATTTCCATTTTTACCAGGTCTTTATCGGTAGCCGCCAGCAGGGTTTCGTACGGGTATTTGCCGTCTTCCTGTATAAACTCGAAATCGTGGTTATGGTAACAAAGCTGGATGCCAGCTTTTTTGCAGATCTCGCCGCCTTTATTTAAGTCGTCGCCAATTTTTTTGTAATGGTCTAACTTGCCACGCTCAACAGGCGACAGCCAGGCGCACACCATATATTTAATACCGATGGCGGCGGCATCATCAACAGCTTTTTGCCAATCGTTTAAAATAGTACCCTTCATGTCTTTGCTGTCCTCGCCCAGGCGGTAGTGGCTGCTTGGCATTATAAGGCCGTTGTCTTTCAAAACTTTGGAGAAGGCGGCACCATCCATGCCGTAAAACTTCTCGCTGCCGGTGTAAGTAGCGCCCTCAACAGAGGTGTAGCCTATCTGGGCAACCTTGGCCAAAGCGGCAACCGGGTCGGCGCCCATAGCATCGCGAACCGTGTATAGTTGCAGGCCGATATACTTTTTGTCGTACGCAAATAATTTAGGGGCCACTAATAGTCCGGCCGAAAGCACAGCCGAAGTTCTAAGAAAATCTCTCCTGGTACTCATTGGTTTTAAAATTGGTGATGGTAAATATAGTGTATTATCTACACATTCGAAAAAAAATTAGAGATTAGTGATCGGAGATTAGAGATCAGGATTTGCGAAAAGGTTTAACGGTTACTATCACTAACTATACACGCAAACAAGTACTATAATTTTGCATTATCGTGTACCCCAACTACGCGTTTCCGTAACTAATCTCGGGTCTCTGACCTCTAATCTCTATTTATTTACACGCTAACAACAATCTTTTATAAAAATATACGATTAACTCTATAGTTTTACCCCGTAATTCAGAAAATTATAAAACCAAAGCTATATCGGTCAGTACTAATGACCGATGATTGATAACCAATGACCAACAACGATTTCCTCCGGCAAATTTTTGATAAGCACCGGCTTACCGAGCCTGTGGCGTCAAACGACGAGATTGCAGGGTGGGCTTTGCAGGTAATACGCCTGCTTTTTCCTGAACAATCGCGGCAGGAGTTTACTGCGATTGAAGAACTGCAGCAAGCCTTTAAACTACTGGAGGCCGAGCTATGCCATATTATGAAGGCCACCAAAGCCTGCGAAGGCTGTAACAACAAGGTATCGGCAAAGGCGGTATTCGACGAATTACCTGAATTATACAGAACACTAACAACCGATATCCAGGCCATTTTTGAGGGAGACCCTGCCGCCCGAACGGAGTTTGAAGTGATACGGACTTATCCGGGCTTTTTTGCTATCTCGTTTTACCGGCTGGCGCATTGTTTATATAAGCAGGATGTCCCTTTGCTGCCGAGGATACTTACAGAATATGCGCATTCAAAAACCGGTATAGATATTCACCCTGCTGCGCAGATAGATGAATATTTTCACATCGACCATGGTACAGGTATCGTTATCGGCGAAAGTTGTGTTATAGGCAAGCACGTAAAGCTTTACCAGGGTGTTACGCTCGGCGCATTAAGCGTGGCTAAAAATATGGCCTTTACCAAACGACATCCAACGGTTGAGGACCATGTGGTGATTTACTCGGGCGCTACAATACTGGGCGGCGAAACGGTTATCGGGCACAATAGTACCATTGGTGGCAATGTGTGGCTGACGAGGAGTGTTAAGCCAAATTCGACGGTTTATCATAAGCCGGCACTCATCGTACTCAATAAACACAAAGATTAACATTATGGCAGGCATAATTGATTTGATTGGCAATACGCCGATGGCGGAGTTAAAGAAAGTTAACCCTAACCCCAACGTGCGGATTTTTGCCAAGCTGGAGGGTAACAACCCGGGCGGCAGTGTGAAGGATAGGGCGGCCTTAAATATGATCCGCAGCGCCATTGAGCGAGGCGATATAAAAAAAGGAACCAGGCTGGTAGAAGCAACCAGCGGCAATACCGGTATAGCGCTGGCCATGATTGCCTGCCTTTACGGCCTCGAAATTGAGCTGGTGATGCCATCTAACTCTACCCGCGAACGTACGCTTACCATGGAGGCATTCGGCGCTAAAGTTACCTTGCTCGAGGGTATCGAGAAGTGCCGCGATTATGCTGAAGAAAAAGGCGCAACGGGCGAATACTTTTTGCTAAACCAATTTGCCAACCCCGATAATTATATGGCCCACTATAAAACTACCGGCCCCGAAATATGGCGCGATACCGATGGCCAGGTAACTCATTTTGTAAGCGCCATGGGCACTACGGGTACTATTATGGGTAATTCCAGGTATTTTAAGGAGAAAAATCCGGGCATACAGATTGTTGGCTGCCAGCCTACCGAAGGCTCGTCTATCCCCGGCATACGCCGCTGGCCGGTGGAGTATCTGCCCAAAATATTTGAGCCGGAGCGGGTTGACAGGGTGTTGGATATCTCTGAAGCTGAATCTATACAAATGGCCCGCAGACTGGCTAAAGAAGAAGGCATTTTTGCCGGCATGAGCAGCGGCGGCGCGGCAGCGGCGGCTGTGAAGGTTGCACAGGAATTGAAGGAAGGCACCATTGTATTTATCTGCTGCGACCGGGGCGACAGGTACTTGAGCAGTGAGTTGTTTGGGTAATTAAAACCTTGCATGACGACGCAGGGCGATGCCCTGCGCTGACGGATCGGCACCCTTTCAGGGCTTTAGTACGATCAAAAGAGATATATTTTCTTATTCCCTCGCCCTGACGGGGCATAATAGGTTAGCGATGGGCATCGCCCTTCGCTAAACGTGCAATATCAATTATCCGAAATAGCTTTTGACCACATTTTCCTAAATTGCCGCCCAATCTATCCGCCATGAAAGAAATCATTATTGCTACTTTCTGCTTGTCAATACTACTTTGCACTGCAAAAGCACAGCTGCCCGATTATAAAATCCGCATCAATTACCTGTATGCAGGCATCAACAACAAGCTAAGCGATAAAAAGGCCGGCCTTTACTATGAAACCACCGACAGCGCCAAAAATGAAAATCCGCACAGCTGGCTATGGCCCCTTTGCGCGCTGATACAAGCAACCAACGAAATGGATGCCCTGCAGCATGGAGAAAACAATATGCAGCCTGTAGCAAAGGCGATCGATCAATACTATTCCGATGCTCCGCCGCGCCCGGGCTACCAGGACTATGTACTTAAAGAGCGCCATAGCTCCCGCTTTTATGACGATAACCAATGGGTGGCTATCGCCTATTTGGATGCTTACGAGCGTACCCACAATAAAAAATACCTCGATGATGCAAAAGTAATTTACCACTTTATGCTTGGCGGACTGGATACCGCAGCCGGTGGCGGCCTTTACTGGAAGGAGGGAGATAAAACCACCAAAAATACCTGCTCAAACGGACCAGGAATTTTAGTAGCGCTGCATTTATATAAACTTACAAAACAGCGGGATTATTTAAACACCGCCCTTGCCCTGTATAAATGGACAAACGCACACCTGCAGGCGCCCGCCGGTATTTACTACGACAACATTAAAATACCATTGCTTAAAATTGCCACGGCGTTTTATACCTATAACACAGGTACTATGCTGCAGGCTAATGCGCAGCTATACCTGCTTACGCATGATAAAAAGTACCTGGCCGAAGCACAGCGCGTAGCAGCAGCCGGAAAAGCGCATTTTTTTAAAGATGGCCGGCTTCCAACCAATTACTGGTTTAATGCAGTTATGCTGCGCGGCTATATCGACCTTTACAAAATTGATAAAAATGATGGCTGGCTGGATTTCTTTAAAACAGACGCTGATAATGCCTGGCAACAGGAGCGTGACGCAAACAATATGTTAGGCCCCAAACCTGCCAAAACCCTTATAGACCAGGCCGCAATGATTGAAATATACGCCCGGCTGCTGCAGATAAAAAGGCAGTAAAACAACGAACCGGGAAGATCCGCTATGCGCAATGAACTATAGTGGATCCCCCGAATTTCTCCCGGGGGATGGCTTTTTATAGGGTATTAGCAGGACCATAATAAATTACAAAGATTTTATTGCGCCTCAGGTCTTAAACAAGCCGTGCGCATTTTGCCGGGGAAAAGGATAAGGCCTGACGGCACGACTGCGCTATTTCACACCGGCATCCCGCAACACTTCTTTGTTAAGGCGGGTGTATTCAACATCCTTGCTGTCTTCGGCCAGTTTAAGGCCTGCTTTGGCTGTTGCTATTGCGGCTTCCTTATTCCCGGTTTTAAGCTGTAGCCTTGCCAGCCAGTACTTCATGTTATCGGCATCGGGATTTGCTTTTTCGGCCTCCTGCATCCAGCCCAGCGCCTGCTCCAGGTTACGATTGTGGTTATAGCACCAAATGGCTGACATGTAATACGGTTTTTTCCCGCCTTTCATTGCCTCAAGGATATTCGCCAAAATTCTGTCATCAGGGTTATTGGTTAGGTTGAACGACACGCCGGTATTCTCCCACAATATCTGGAAGCTGCACTTTTCCTGCGTTACATCAGCAAATTGAAGCGTGAGCGTTTCAACCTTGTTGGCCAGCTTGAATGGCTTTACCTTGAAGCGGAACAGATCGTCTTTTTCATCATAGGCGTATGCGCCCCACTGGGCTGCTTTTTTATTAAAAATAATGGTCCACTCGTCCGTGCCGGGGATGGTGAAAAGGGCGTACGCGCCCGGCGCCAGGGTGTTCCCTTCCACCTGTACGGTATCGGTTAATTTAATAACGGTAGCGTTGTTTGCGCCGGTACGCCAAACAGCTCCATAAGGCTCCATGCCGCCGAATATTTTGCGCCCCCTGGTGTTGGGGCGGTAATAGCTTACCGATATGGTCCCGAGGCCAAAATCCTGCTCGATACGCTGGCCGGTGCTCGAGGCCGGTATCTTCATTTTTATTTCTTGAGCGTTTACCGAGGCCGACAGGGTTAACAGGCCGATGGCCATAAAAAGTATTTTCTTCATTTTTGCAGCAGCTTCTTTCGAAGGCTAAAGATAAATGCTTATCCCGCCTTAGTGATACCCCCGCAAGGGGTAAAAGTCGAAATTCCGGACGCCGCGCATCTTCAGGCAAGTGTACCCAACCGGCAAAACGAGTGTTATTCGGTTTATTTTATACCTTTCTCCAGCTTGGCGTTCTGTCCGGCCAGTATCTTCCACGCGCCATTGCGTTTAACGAGGACAACCATGCGGCGAAACTCAAATGTTTGGCCGGGGTAGCGTTCGTCGCCACTCAGCCCCGTGCGGATATGGGCAATGGCAATATCCGGCTTGGTGTAGGTAATATCTTCAATAGCGCGGGTATAATATTGCGTCGATTTAAAATAGGTGGTATGCACCTGGCGGTAATGAAATTCAATATCGTCCCGGCCTTTATAATAGGCGCCAAACCAGTTAACCCAGGTAGCATCAACGGTGTAATTATCGGCAAGCCCTTTGGGGTCGTGCCGGTTCCAGGCATCTTCGTAGTTTTTAACCAGCAGCCGTATTCCGGCATTTTCTTTGGCGGTATCAACCTGTTGTGCTGTGGCTGTAAAGGCAGCGCTTATGGCAATAAGGGCGCTGATGATAAGTTTTTTCATACCTGCAAGATAAACACTTTCTGAATTGGATAAGGCAATGATTCAGATTACAGCATACCACCGGTTGTTTCGCTATAAATGCAACGGGCGGGGAGGTGTCAGTCTGCACAAGACCAGTAAAATATTTTTTGAGACTGCTGCAATGAGCACTTCTTTTGAATTTTTTACGCAGATTTGTTTTCAAACTAAAACTTAACAACAAACTATGAGCGCAAATTATACAGTTAAATTTTTGCTGGTGATTATGGTCGGCTTAATGTCGTCTTTTCTTTTGAAGGCACAGGATGGCCCACATAGAAACCTGACGCCGTATGCTAAAGCCACGGGGAAAATCGGGGATGCCAGTATTGTTATCGATTATAGCAGTCCGTTTGTAAAGGGGCGCAAAATTTTCGGAGGTCTTTTGCCTTATGGAAAGCTTTGGAGGGCGGGCGCCAATGAAGCGACCATTTTCCAAACCGACAAAGACCTAACTATTGACGGTAAAAAGCTACCTGCAGGCAAGTATAGCTTCTTCGCGACTCCCGGAGAAACCGAATGGACCATTTTCTTTAATTCGGAGACCGGTCAGTATGGCTCTAAAGATGGCGGCGACACCAATATGGATCCTGCTAAAACGGTGATGTCCTTCACCGTTAAACCAAAAAAGCGGTCGGATTTAAAGGAAAAGATGGAATACACTATAACGAATAATGGCTTTTCGCTGCAATGGGAGTATACGAATGTGTTTATAAAGGCGAAATAAAAGACCAGTTAATTTTAGCGTCGATCGGCCAACACCTACAAACAACGGAATATTGAGAGAGTGTGTACGTAAGCGTTCCATTTTCTCTGCAATAACGGAACGGGCGCATTTAATTATGTAAAAGTCGCGTTAAAATAACAAGGCCTCCCGATTGGAAGGCCTTGTTATTTTTAACTCCTTTAGGGTTCAGCTTTATCCCTTTACCCGCTCCACATAGCTTCCGGTAGCGGTATCAACCTTTACCTTATCGCCTATATTTATAAATAACGGAACTTTAATTTCAGCGCCGGTTTCAACAGTAGCGTTTTTCAGCGCGCCGGTTGAGGTATCGCCTTTTACGGCAGGCTCGGTATAAGTAATCTCCAGTTCGGCAGATGAAGGCACCGAACCCATTATAGGCTCCTCGCTCTCAAAAGCAACGATAACATTCATACCTTCCTTCAAAAATTTAACGGCGCTGCCAAATAATATTTTTGGTACGTTGTGCTGGTCATAAGTACTATTGTCCATTATCACCAACTGGTCGCCGTCTTCGTACAAATATTGGTAATCGTTAGTTTCAACACGTGCAATGGTTACGTCCTCATCCGTGCGGAAACGGTATTCAACCAGCTTGCCGGTTTTAACGTTACGCATGCGGGCCTGGTAAAAAGCGCGCAGGTTACCCGGCGTGCGGTGTAAAAATTCTTCTACCTGTAACAATTCACCGTTAAAGCGCAGTATGTTACCATTTTTAATTTCGGATGCTTTTGACATAACATTATAATTGAGGCGCAAACTTAGGGAGATAAAGGGAAAGAAACAAGTGTAGAGATTAGCGGATAGTTGATTAGAGATTAGGAAACTACACGCACAAGGCATCGGCAATTTGTGCTGGCATAAAACGTGCTAAAATTCTGGCTCCGTTAGGAGCCCAATATCGGTAGATAAATATTAAACCACGCAAGCGCTCCGTAGGTGCGTAACACCGCATGCAGGTTACGCACCTATGGAGCGCTGAATCTAATTTGTGTTTGTTATACCAATATTTGCCCCCGGTGGGGAGCGTCTATTTACGCTGCGACATCATTGCAGCACTACCGGTAAATTATTTCCACATCATCGCTAACCGGGTGGCCGGTGCAGGTGAGCACCCAGCCGGTAGCTAGTTCGGCATCGGTGAGTACCTCGTTGTAGGCCATTTGCACCTTGCCTGTTTTGCACATAGCCGCACAAGTTGAGCAGGAGCCTACACGGCAGCTGTAGGGCACTGGGATATTATTTTGAATAGCTGCCTGCAAAATGGATTGGTTTTCGCCGACGGTTAAATTGTGCGTTTCATTTTTATATTGAATGATGATGTTTCGCGGTGGGTAATTAACCATGTTTTCACTTACCGGGACGGTATCTAATACAAAATTCTCCTTACGGATTTGATTGGCATCAAAACCCATATAAAGCAGTGTGAGCCTTATCATCCGCATGTACGTGAACGGGCCGCAGATGTAAAATTCCGCGTTAGTCGGGTTATATTTTAGTTCCTCCTTTACCAGTTTTTCTACTGCCTGGTTGTTTAGACGATTGGCTTCGCTGCTGAGTTGGTGGATAATTTTAAATCTTTCAGGATGTGGTTCTGACAGTTGCTCCAGCTCATTTTTAAAGAGGATAGATTGCTGGTTGATGTTGCTATAGATAAGCACCAACCGGCTGCTCCGCGGTTGGTTTAGGGCGTATTTTAGTTGAGAAAAGATAGGGACGATACCACTTCCTGCTGCAAAAAGCAGGATGTCTTTTTCGCCCGATGTGTCGGCTAACGTAAATCTACCGGCAGGTTCAACTGCAGTCAAAACATCGCCCACGGCTACCTTTGTCAGCATAAAACGGGATATCTCGCCGTTGGTTATTCTTTTTATGGTGATGGATAAAAGTTCCTCGCCGGGCGATGAGCTTAACGAATAAGAGCGCCTGATTTCTTCTGCGTGGTGATTAAAAACCAGCGTAATAAATTGCCCCGCTTTATACACTATTTTTTGCCCGGATATCTCCCTTAAAAAGAAAGTCGCGGTATCGGGCAGCTCCCATTTTATGGCTTCAACTTTTAACTGAAGCATAATATTTATGGCCGAACTATAATTTTACCAAACTGGTTCGATTGCTCCATCCGGGCTACTGCTTCTGCACCCGAAGAAAGCGGGTAGGCTTCATCAATCACCGGCGTTATTTTGTGCTCGTTTACAAAATCGAGCATCGCCTTAAAATCAGCGGGACTACCCATCATCGTACCAATAATTTGCAGTTGCCGCCAGAATAGTTTGCGGCCATTAAGTGCCGGGATATTCCCGGCCGTGCCACCGAAGATAACGATCCGGCCGCCGGGTTTACAAATGTCCGGAAGTTTGGCAAAACCGTCTCCCAGGGCACTGTCAAGTATTACATCAAAACCGCCGGAAAGCTCCTGTAATTGTTCGGCCCAGTCCTGCGCTTTATAATTTACACCGGCAGCTGCGCCCAGCTGTTTGGCCCGCGCAATCTTTTCGCCCGCGCCCGATGTTACAAATACCTGGCAGCCCATCGCGATAGCAAACTGAAGCGCTAACGTGCCGGTTCCTGCGCCAACGCCTGTTACTAATACCTTTTGCCCCTTTTTCAACTGGCCCTTGGTAAACAAGCCGCGGTAAACCGTTACGCCGGCGAGGGGTAACGCTGCGGCCTGGTCCCACGAGAGGTGTGCAGGTTTTGCATGTAGTTGACTTACGGGCACTTTCACGTATTCAGCAAGTGTGCCGTCATCAGGCAAGCCAAGAATCCTGAATTTATCCGATTGATAGCTTTCATCATCACCCCAGCCATAGCCGGGGTTAATGATTACTTCGTTGCCGATAAAGCGTTTGTCGCCATCGCTGCCAACCGCTTCAACAACACCTGCGCCGTCCGAACCTAAAATGGTTGGATACTTTATGCCGGCGTATTTGCCGATAGATATCCAATAATCGCGGCGGTTGAGGGCTGCCGATTTTATTTTAACCAATGCCTCGCCGGGGGCAAGGGTTGGTTTATCAACTTCTTTATAGATAAGCGGTTTGTCGGCAGATTCGAGAACTAGTGCTTTCATGGGTAAAATGTTTTGAACCTTGATTCACCTGATTTAAAGATTGAAGGATGCTTGATGGTTCTAATCGCAAATCGGGCAATCCTTAAATCAGGTAAATCATGGTTCAGATAAAATTAAAACGGCAGAAACTTCCGCCTCTGCCGTCATATTTCCTACTCCCCCTTCAAGGGGCCGGGGGCTATTATTTCGCTGCTGCGTATAACTCAGCTACGTGGTTCCAGTTTACAACATTCCAAATTGCGGCCAGGTAATCCGGACGGCGGTTCTGGTATTTCAGGTAATAAGCATGCTCCCAAACGTCGATACCCAGAATAGGTGTGCCCTTTACTTCGGCAATATCCATCAATGGGTTGTCCTGGTTAGGCGTTGAGGTTACAGCCAGCTTTTTATCGGCAGTAACAATTAACCATGCCCAGCCAGAGCCGAAACGGGTTGCACCGGCTTCCTGAACCTTAGTTTTAAAATCGGCAAATGAACCGAAAGTGCTGTTAATGGCAGTTGCCAGTTCGCCTTTAGGCTCACCGCCGCCGCTTGGCGAAAGCAAAGTCCAGAACAGGCTGTGGTTATAGTGGCCACCGCCGTTGTTGCGTACTGCAGCCGGGTATTTCGAAATATTTTTAATGATGTCGTCGATATGGGCATCAGCTTCAGGTTTCCCCTCAAGCGCTTTATTTAAATTGGTAACGTAAGCCTGGTGGTGTTTTCCGTGGTGGATTTCCATAGTAAGCTTATCGATGTGCGGTTCAAGGGCGTCAGTAGCGTAAGATAACGCCGGTAGTGTAAAAGCCATAGTGTGTAGTTTAAAGTTTAACGATAGAACTTAACAAATATAAGGCGTTGGGGGTGATATTTGTTCTAATTAATGTCATTCTTTTGTGGGGAGTTCATAGTTCATGGTTGATAGTTCATAGTAGCTGCGGTTTGCAGGATATCTAAAAAGCTGAATCCCCTGTTCGGCTATGAACTATGAACCATCAACCATGAACAAAAAAACTACTTCCTCTTCTTCCTGAAAAACCCCCGCACCAGTTCCGCGCATTCGTTTTCGCGGATGCCGCCGGTAATAATGGTTTTGGGATGGGTTACCTTCTGATTCAGTCGACCAAAGCCGAGTTTAACGTCATAAGCGCCATATACAATCCTGCTGAGCTGAAACCAGTAGCAGGCGCCGGCGCACATTACGCAGGGTTCCATGGTTACATACAGGGTGCAATCGCGCAGGTATTTGCCGCCCATAGAATTTGCCGCGGCGGTTAATGCCTGCATTTCGGCATGGGCGGATACGTCGTTCAAACGCTCCGTAAGGTTATGGCCGCGACCAATAATTCGCCCATTGTAAACTACTATAGCGCCAATGGGGATTTCGTCTTCCGCCAGGGCGGCTTGTGCTTCCTTCAGGGCCTCGCCCATAAAAAACTCATCGGGCGATATGGTCGGCTCATCGCCAAAAGTTACGTACCTCATGTTTTTTGTGATTTCACCGATTTGAGAATGATTTCACCGATTCCGATGGTGATTTATACTGATTTGCTTTTTTCTTGACTCTTGGTTCTCGCTCCAGCTCTTGGTTCTGTCTTTAAACTAATTTGCTTCCATTAGGCACCGGCTTTTCTATCGCTGTTAAAACAATATCGCCGTTTTCGTCGGCGAAACCGGTTACCAGGAACTTCGACATAAAGTTTGCTATTTGTTTTTTAGGGAAGTTGATTACGCCCACAACCTGACGGCCCGGCAGCTCTTCTTTGGTGTAATGTTTGGTGATTTGTGCGCTCGACCAGCGAATGCCGAATGGCCCGAAATCCACCCTTATTTTATAGGCAGGCTTGCGCGCTTCCGGGAAATCGGCTACCTCGAGGATGGTTCCTGCACGGAGTTCCACTTTTTCAAAATCGTGCCATGTAATGGTTTCCATGCTGCAAATGTATAAAGCCGGTAAGTAATCCGCTATTCGTCCCGCCATTTATTTTTAACTAACGCGGCTGGAAATGATAGTGAAATCACTTTGTCGCTAATTCGCACTGGGTTAAAACCCAGCGCTACAACATGAATCGAGCCGATGGCTCTTGAAATCGGGTACATTTAAAAGCTTTCTTCTTGCCGGTTTTTAAAGAGCCGCAGGCTCGGCCAATATTATAGCGCCGGGTTTCAACCCGGCGTTAGCAGCAACGAAGCGACAATTTGATTTACAGCGCAAATGGCTTTTTCACATCAAATCCTTTTTATATATTCGAACAATAATAACCACATCGCCCGCTTGGCTCGCTTCCCCGGGTAATAAGCTGACGGCCCATCAACACACAAAATGATAAAAAAGGTCCTTTCCTGCTTGCTTTTTATGTCCGCTTCGGTGGTTGGGTTCGCTGCAAATGGCGGACACTTGCTTACTTATCAACCTATTACAGATTTACGCAAGTTGACGGATACCGTTCCCGTGCCGGATGTAGTTGATGTAGTTAAAGCCGTAATTGAAGCTTCCAGCAGCTTTAACGGGCAGGCGGTAGCCAACCTGTATACGCCGAATGCGGTTGTTGCTGATGACGAAGCGCCATACTCCTGGAATGGCATTACAGCAGGCGTTCAATGGATAAATTCTGTAGAGCGGGCGGTAAAAATAAACCGCATCACCAAATTTAAAGCCCGCATGGACCCTGTAAATGTATACCAGCAAAATGTGGAGAATGTTTATTTGATAATCCCGGTTACCTACACCGGCGATTTGCCTGGTCACGAGCACTTCCAGGCGAAAGGGGCATTTGCATTCGTGCTAAGGCATATCGACGACAGATGGCTGATTAAAACGCAGGTTTGGATGCCCGAAAAAGGGATAGGCAGCAAATAGGCTTAATGCCCATTTGCCTCACCTAAACGATAAAGTCCTCAGAAATAATCCACTCCAAAGGACTACCGTGTAAATATATTCTTGGTCAGAACCTTTTGATGGCCCCCTTAGGGAGCAAAATATTGGTAGAAAAAACAAGCGCTCCGTAGGTGCGTAACACGACATGCCGGGTTACGCACCTACGGAGCTATGAACATGGATTATTGTCTATCGCCTCATACAGGGCTTTTAACTAATCTCTAATCAACCAATCTCTACTCACTAACGGTGTTTCGCCCCCATTACAAACGTAATCTCGCCGCCGTTCATAATATCGGCATGGCTTAAAAAGTAAGTGTTTAGCGGTTTTCCGTTCAGCATCATTTTCTGGATGTAAACGTTTTTGTCGCCTTGGTTTTTTACATTAACGGTAAAGGTTTTGCCATCGCCAACCTGTATAACGGCATGGCTTACAGCCGGACTACCGATAGCATACTGGTCACTCCCCGGCGCAACCGGGTAAAAGCCCAATGAGCTAAAAATATACCAGGCGCTCATCTGGCCGGTATCGTCATTACCGCCCAAACCATCAGGAGTAGGCTTGTACATACGTGGCAATATCATGCGGATTTTTTCCTGGGCTTTCCAGGGTTTGTCGGTCCAGTCGTACAGGTAAGCAACGTGGTGCGAAGGCTCGTTGCCGTGCACATAGTTACCGATAATGCCGTCGCGGGTAATGTCTTCCGTTTCTGCAAAATACTTATCAGGCAGGTTGTAGCTGAAAAGGCTGTCTACATAAGTTACAAAGCGTTTGTTGCCGCCCATCATTTTTATCAAACCTTCAGGGTCATGCGGAACATACAGGGTATAATTCCAGGCATTGCCTTCAATAAAGCCCTGGTTAATGGTGGTAAACGGGTCGAAGTTTTTACGGAAAGTGCCATCAGCAAGCTTAGGATGCATAAAGCCGGTTTTAGGGTCGTACACGTTTTTCCAGTTTTGGGCGCGTTTGCTGAAGTCTTCGTAAATATCCATGCGGTTCAGCTTTTTGGCCATTTGGGCTATACACCAGTCGTCATAAGCATATTCTTGCGTTGATGATACCGAGTTGCCGTTCTTTTCATCAGGGATATAACCTCTGTCCATGTACTCGCCAATGCCTTCATAATCACGGTGGCGGGCAGTGGTTACGCAGGCATCCAGTGTTTTATTGGCATCAAACGGCGCATTACCCTTAACCACGGCATCGGCAATTACAGACACGCTGTGATAGCCGCTCATACACCAGTTTTCGTTGGCGCTGTTGCTCCAAATCGGCAGCATGTGCTCCGGGCTTTGGTCAAAGTGGGCCATCATGCTTTGCACCATATCCGAATTACGTTTTGGGTCGATGATGTTAAACAGCGGGTGCAGCGCACGGTGGGTATCCCAAAGGCTAAAAGTAGTATAATTGGTAAAGCCTTCCGCTTTGTGCACATTTTGGTCCAGGCCTTTGTACTGACCATCCACATCCATATAAATGGTCGGGTTTATCATGGCATGGTACATCGAGGTATAAAAATCTTCCTTTTCGTCTTTGCTGCCATCAATGGTAATTTTGTGCAGTTCGGCTTCCCACTGCGCCTGCCCATCATTTTTCACTTTGTCGAAATCCCAGCCCGGTATTTCGGTCTTCATGTTGTTCAAGGCTCCGTCAATACTTACCGGCGAGATAGCAAATTTGATCTTTATCTTTTCGCCTTCTTCTGTTTTAAAATCGAAGTAGGTACGCAGCTGGCGACCTGCCAAATCAGGGAAGTTTTTCACTTTTGCAAACTTGCCCCAGAAACCGCCATACACTTCGCGCTTGTCAAATTTCTTATAGCCCATCTGGATGAAAGGCTTATTAAACGTCATGGCAAAATAAAGTGTACGGGTACGTGCCCAGCCGTTGGTTGAGCGGTAGCCTACAACTGTACTGTCATTTACCATACGTAGGTAAGTCCACACGTTTTTATCGGGATAGTTATAAATGCCCGCCATCAGGTCCAAAATAACATGGGCGTTATCTGATTTTGGGAAGGTATATTGGTGAAAGCCAACGCGTGTGCTCGTTGTCATCTCGGCGATGATGTTGCTGGCGTCAAGTTTTACTTTATAATAATTGGCCTCACTCACCTCGTTGGCGTGCGAAAAACCCGAGCGATAACCACTGCCCGGTTTGTCGGCTGTGCCGGGATTTAACATTACCGGGCCAACGGTAGGCATAATCAAAAAGTCCCCTAAATCAGAGTGACCGGTACCACTGAAGTGGGTATGGCTAAAACCTACTATAGTTTTATCATCATACTGGTAACCGGCGCAGTATTTATAAACATCGGGGTTGTATTTGCCGTTCAGCTCATAGCTTGGGGTATCTGTTTCTGGGCTTAGCTGCACCATACCGAAAGGTACGGTAGCCCCCGGGAACACGTGGCCCATGCGCTGCGTGCCGATAATCGGCTTTACATATTGAACAAGATTATCATTTGTTTTTGTTTGCGCCGACGCATACAGGGCTGCGCAGCTGAAAAGTACGGTCAGTATTTTCTTCATCGGATGTTAGTGAGACAGTTAATGGCCAAATATAAACTAAGATTTGTAGGATTTGAGGATTGAAGGATTTTTTCTGTTTCTGAACCGGGATGAAGCTGATTTTACAGATTTATTGGATTGTAACAAAATGCCGCTGTTTAACTACGGAAGGCTTTCTATACCAAAAAGAGGGATGCCTTTGGCCAAGTTCGTTACAATCCGACAAATCCAAAAATCCGCTTAACGGCGAAGCACTCTTGAATGCCTTGAAAAACAGGCAACCTATGAGAAATCCCGGTCCAGAAACAACAATTGTAACAAGAGTGTGTTGTTTGTACTCTAAAATGTCGTAAATTCACAAAACAAAATCCTAAAAAAGAAAGAACATGAAGAATCTATTAATAGTATTGGGTGTAATCATCCTGATAGTCCTTGTTGGCTCGTGCAGCTATAATGGTATTGTAAAAAAGGACGTGGTGGTAAAGGCAAAATGGTCAAACGTACAGTCAGACTACCAGCGACGCAGCGACCTTATCCCTAACCTGGTGGCCACAGTTAAAGGCGTAGCCAATTTCGAAAAGAGCACAATGGTTGAAGTTACCGAGGCCCGCGCTAAAGCTACTTCTATACAGGTTGATGCCAGCAAGCTGAACGCCGACCAAATCCAGAAATTCCAGGCAGCACAAGGCCAGCTTAGCCAGGCGTTGGGCCGTTTGCTGGTGGCATCAGAAAACTATCCGCAGTTAAAGGCCAACGAAAACTTTAGCGCCCTGCAATCTCAGTTAGAGGGTACAGAAAACCGTATCAACGTATCGCGTAAAGACTTTAACGATGCCGTACAGGATTACAATAGCTCCGTTCGTTCGTTCCCTGGCGTAATTTTTGCCAAGATATTTGGGTTCAGCGAACAGACCGGCTTTACCGCTGATGCCGACGCGCAAAAGGCGCCTAAAGTAGCATTTTAATTGTTGGGGATTTCACCGATTTGAGCATGATTTCGCCGATTGGAAAATGATTTTCACATTCCAATCGGTGAAATCTCTCTTAAAAAATCTGTGTAATCCTTTAATAAAATCGGTGTAATCATTAACTATAATCGGTGTAATCACAAAAAAACATGGCGGTATTTAACGATGAAGAGCAACAGCGCATTCGCAGCGCAATAGAAAGCGCCGAGAAAAACACCTCGGGACAGATACGGGTTTGCATTGAAAAAACCTGTAGCGAGGAGGTGCTGGACAGGGCCGCCAACTATTTTCACCAGTTGGATATGCATAAAACAAAGCTGCGCAATGGCGTGCTGATTTACGTGGCTACTGTCGACCGTAAATTTGCTATCATCGGCGATGCAGGTATTAATAAGGTAGTTCCGAACGATTTTTGGGACAAAACAAAAGAAGAAATGCTGGCCCAGTTTAAATACGGCAATGTGGTTGAAGGAATTGTAACCGGTTTAAAAATCGCCGGCGAGAGCCTGAAAAAATTCTTTCCCCATCAAAGTGATGGTAGCAACGAAATATCCGACGATGTAGCCTTTATGGATGGCGAATAAACACTACCCCATGTTAAAGAAACTCATTTTATTTATTGTCCTCACGTTTGTTGCTTTTACAACTTTCGCACAGGAACTTCCGCCAAAGTCAAACACCCTGGTGACTGACTATGTAAATCTTTTACACGACTATCAGAAAAGTCAGTTAGAAAGTAAACTGAAGGCCTTTGCCGACTCTACCTCTACACAAATTGCTGTAGTGATCATTAAGTCTGTGGGCGATTATGATATCAACGATTTTGGCCAAAAGCTGGGCCGTGCCTGGGGAATAGGGGAAAAAGGTAAAAATAACGGGGTGCTGTTGTTGGTCGCTAAGGAGGATAAAAAGGTAGCTATCCAGACTGGTTACGGAGCAGAAGGCGCAGTTACAGATTATGCCACTCACGATATTATACAAAAAGATATTATCCCCCGCTTTAAGGCGAACGACTATTACTCGGGTATTGATGCCGCGACTGACGATATCATGAAACTGATGAAGGGGGAGTATAAAACCTCGGGCAAAAATAAAAAGGCCAGCAAAGATGATGGCGGGCCAATTGGCTTCGTCATTATTATCGTAATAGTAATCCTTATCATCATATTCCGCAGGCGCGGCGGTGGCGGCGGGCATATTATCGACAGACGTGGCGGAGCAAACCCTTTCTGGTGGTTTCTGGCGGGGACTGCAATCGGTCGTGGCAGCGGCGGCTGGGGTGGATTCAGCGATGGCGGCGGCGGTTTTGGAGGAGGATCATCAGGCGGAGATAGCGGTGGTTTCGGGGGCTTTGGCGGAGGAGACTTCGGTGGAGGCGGTTCGAGCGGAAGCTGGTAGGGACAGAGTACATAGGTGATGGTTCATGGTTCATAGCCGAAGGTGAGTGGCAGCAGCGGTTTGTAATATTTTTTGTTAAGCTTTATGTTAATGAGGGATCTAATACTTGCTGAGGTCGAGAAACTCTCGCTGATTTTAGCAAGATTGGTTGGTTTAAAAGAAGATGGCAAGCAAGCAGAATTTATTCAGCTTGCAGAAAATACTGCTTTAAAGGAGTATGGCATTGCCTGGGAACAATTACTGGATATGCCGCCACACGATTTTGAGACATGGCTCCCTCAGCAATTAATGAGTGTCGACAAACTGGATGCGCTTGCCCAATTATTATTCCTGCACAGCGAACCACTCAGCACAGGTGCGGACACAATCATAAACCTTCGGAAAGCATTGATGATTTACGATTTGCTCGAGCAAAAGCATCATTGGCAATCACTGGATAATATTAATCGCAGAAAAAAAATTGAGAATTTTATATCCAGAACAATGTAATACCGGCGCGCCGATATCATATAAAAACAAGCAGGGCTTCCGATTTTGGAAGCCCTGCTTGTTTTGTTAATACTGCGTGCCTTAGACTGCGATTTAATACTAATTCCTTGCCGGCTGTGGTTTTGGCAGCTCTTTGCGTGGAATCATCTCGTTGCGCTGCGAAGTGTTGTAAACAAACGATGCAGTAATTGTTGCCGCTTGTTTCAGGTCGTCCTCGCTAAGTTTATCATAAGTATCCTGGTTGCTGTGGTGGGTACGTGAGCCATAGTCAAGCGCATCCTGTATGTACTGGAAACCCGGTATGCCAACGGCATCGAATGATACATGGTCGGTTGAACCGGTGTTGCCGATGGTTACGGTTGTTGCACCGAGGTCTTTAAACGGCTCTAACCAGGCCTTAAATATCGGTCCGGCCAGCGAGTCGCCCTGCAGGTAAATGCCGCGGATCTTGCCGCTGCCGTTATCCAAGTTATAGTAAGCAGAAACTTTGGCCTGCTCTGGTTTTAGTTCCATTGTTTTAGGGTCGCCAAAGTGATTAAGTACATAGCCGCGTGAGCCGAATAAGCCTTGTTCTTCCGAGCTCCACAAAGCAATACGGATGGTACGGCGGGGTTTAAAATCAACCGCTTTTAGTATGCGCATCACTTCCATCATTACCGCGCTGCCAGCTGCATTGTCGGTCGCGCCGGTTGCACCATGCCATGAATCCAGGTGACCGCCAACCATTACGATCTGCTCTTTAAGTGTTTTGTCGGTGCCGGGTATTTCGGCAACCACATCGTAACCTTGCAGGTCGTCTGTAAAAAATTGCGTTTTAATATCAGCTTCGACGCTAACTTTCACGCCGCCTTTAACCAGGCGCAAAATGCGCTGAAAATCTTCGCCGCTGGTTTCAAGCTCTGGCGATACGGTTTTAGCAGTATCGGCATACGATGCGCCGTTGGTGGTAAATACGGTACCATCGCTGCCACGAGCCTGGGTTAATATCAGGCCAACATTTTCGCCCATTAAAAAGGTATTGATTGCAGCACGCATTGCACGCGCTTTTTGAAATGCACTGGCCTGGGCGTTAGGGCCACCGCGAGGGCCTCTTGGGCCTTGTGGTTTGGCTTCTGCCATTTTTTGCAGGTCCTCGTCGGTATAACGAACACCATCAGCTTTGAATGTTCTTTCAACGCCTGGCTTGGTATCGAATATTACGATCTTGCCTTTCAGCGTGCCTTTGTATTTGTCAAGGTCGGTTGTGGTGTCGGCTTTTACCAAAACTACATCACCTTTAATGGGGCCGTTGGTGCCGGGCGTCCATGCTTTAGGGATAGCGATCAGCGCATGGTAGTAAGGCACAGTCATGGCCACGTAGTTTTTTTGTACTTCCCAGCCTTTGCCGAATTTGCCCCAGGCTTCACGTTTAGCGTTTACCAAACCCCAGTTTTTCATCTCGCTTACCGCCCAATCCTGCGCGCGCTTTAAGCCCGGCGAACCAGACAAACGCGGACCGGCCGCATCGGTTAAATGAAAGGCAATGTCCATTACCTTGGAGTGGTTAAGCCCTTCTTCGCGGATTTTTTGGGTCATTGCCGGGTCAGGGGTGTCCTGGGCGAGTGCCGTGCCCGCAGTAGCTGCTACAAGCAGGCAGGTGTAAAGTAAATTTACTTTCATACTAGTTTGTTAGTTTTGAGGCCATTGCGTGTTTTTTGGCGCCAGGCTTCATGTTTCTTAATTAGATCAGTTGATAGCAAACTTATTTATTAAAAACTGCAAAAGGTAAGAAGGGCTTTAACAAAGTTGTTACAACAGGAAGATTAATTTGGAGTGTGCCGGACTAACGAGATTTCCGTTCGGCAGAACAGGCATTAGTTTGTGAAACTATCGGAATGAATAGAACAACGACCAGGCATCGGCAAGACTTACGAAGGTTTAAAACCTTCGTAAGTCTATGGTACCGTCTATGTGGTATCTAATTAATTTATCAGCAACTTGTACCCACGCCCATGTACATTGATAATCTCAACCGATGGGTCATCCTTTAAGTACTTTCGTATCTTGCTCAAAAAAACATCCATGCTGCGGCCATTAAAATAGTTATCGTCGTGCCAGATGTTTAGCAGCGCTTCTTCGCGGGTAAGTACTTCGTTTTTGCGGATGCAGAGCAGGCGCAACAATTCAGCCTCTTTGGTCGAAAGCTTTTGTTGGGTGTCCCCGGTGGTTATTAATTGCGAGGTATAATCAAAAGTATATTTACCGAGCTTAAAATTAGTTTGCTTTTCTTCTTCCTGCTTTTCGGAATTGCTGGTGCGTTTCAAAAGGGCGTTTATCCGGAGCAGCAACTCCTCTATTCGGAAGGGCTTGGTAATATAATCGTCGCCGCCAAGGTTGAAGGCCTGGGTTTTATCCTCAATCATGCCTTTGGCGGTGGCGAATATAATCGGCACGTGCTCGTTTATTTTCCGGATATCTTTACCCAGGGTAAAGCCATCTTTTTTGGGCATCATTACATCCAGGATGAGTAAGTCGAAAGTGTGTTTGGTAAAAGTCCGCAATCCTTCATCGCCGTCTTTGCATAAAATAACATCAAACTTTCCCTTCAGCTGCAGGTAATCCTGTAATAGCAGGCCTAAATTCGGATCATCTTCAACTAGTAGTATTTTCTTCATGTGATATTTTAGTCCGGTATGGCCCGGAAGATTGTTTTGTTAATTATTGTATGATTTGCCGTTTTCGCGATGGGTGTTACCCATCGCTGACAGATGTAACCCTTTCAGGGTATTAAGATATGGTTCTACCTGACGATTCTTTCCCTGTAAGGGATACATCTGTCAGCGCAGGGCATCGCGCTGCGTTACCATTCCGGACCACCCATCAGGTCTTCGATCCCTTTCTTCATAATTCCGAAATCGAACTTCCGAATTCCCATCACGCTACCTGGAATTTCAATTCAAATTCCGAACCTTTTTCTTTCTCAGATTTTACGCTGATAATGCCGTTAAGCCGCTTCACAACGGTATTCACATAGCTTAAGCCCAGGCCGAAACCTTTAACATCGTGCAGGTTGCCGGTTGGTATGCGGTAAAACTGCTCGAATATTTTGGTTTGTTGATCGCGGCTCATGCCAACGCCTTTGTCGGCAACTTTAATAACTACCTGTCCGTTTTTATTTAAGGTAGTTATGCTGATGTCGGGTTCGTTGGCGCTGTATTTAATTGCGTTATCTACCAGGTTGTAAATTACGTTCGAAAAGTGCAGTTCATCGGCGCTGATAATGGCATTTTCCGCATCCAGTTGCAGATGGATAACTGCATTATGTTTTTGCAGCTTCAGCTCCATACTGTCAACCACCACAGCAATCATCTCGTTAACATCAGTCGGTTTTCGCTCCAGCTTAAAGTCGTCCTTTTCTATCCTGGCAATATTCAGCACTCTTTCTATATGGCTGCCCAAACGTTCGTTTTCCTCGTATATAATATTGGCGAGGCGCGCTACCCGGCTCCTGTCAGCTGCGATTTCATTATCCTTTAACGCCTCGCTGGCAATCATAATGGTTGATACAGGCGTCTTAAACTCATGGGTCATGTTGTTGATGAAATCGGTTTTCATCTCCGATACTTTCTTCTGTTTCAGTATCGAGAAGATGGTGTAACCGAAGCACAATACCAGCACCAGCAGCAACCCGCCGGTAGTGGCCAGTGAAGCTGTCATTTTATTTACCAGCAAAACGTTGCGTTGCGGGAAGGCGATCTTTATCAGGCCGGAGTCGTTAATTACATCTTTGCTGAATATCTGGGTTTGGTAAGTGTTATCATCAAAAGTAGGCCGCTCGCCGGCCAAATCGCTGGCCTTCGAAAATATCAGCGAATCTTTATTCGCCATAGTAACCTCGTAGCTATAGGGTAAGTTAATCCCTTTATTATGCAGCTCAAGCCGTATCAGGGTATCAATCCAAGGCAACATAGGGCCGAGACGCAGGCGCAGGGGCTCGCCATATTTTCCGTATTCTTCGGCCAGGTTGGCAATTACTGCAGTTTTAGTATTGCTCTGCGGCGAGTTTTGCAATGAGTCATTCTCCAATATCTTCCGCACATCTTCCAGTTGCCGCTCTTTCAACTTTCTATCCTGTTCGCGCGCCCATTGTGCATTTATATGTGGAATGGATATCACCTGCTTGCCAAACTGGGGGTCGCTGTATATGTAGCGTACAGTATCGTATTTGTGTATTTTGCGGTGTTTGCCCGCGGCCGGAACCAGCGGGTTCCGCACCAAAGCAGGCGTAACCCGCCTGTGTGTTACGCCATATTCGTCGGTAAATTCTTCAAACTGTATTTGAAGATCGTATTTACCGTCCTGGGTGAGCTTGGAAAACTCTTCATCCATTTTCCTGTTCAGTATCAGTTTCCGCAGGCTGTCACGCAATAGTGCAATCTTCTTTTCGCGCGAGGTAAGCTTGTGTTTTGGCGTACTTGCAGGTAAACTGGCGTCGGGGCTGCCATTGTCCACAACCGCTTTATTATTCCATACCGTAACCTGTTTTTGCTGAAGGATCCTGGTTTTGGCATTCAAAAAGTTTAATGCATCATGCCTGCTTATCTTACCCACCACGTTGTTTAAGGCCTCATTTACCGAGCGGTCAAATAATTCCGACTGCAATTGGTACGACTGCCTTAAAAAGTACAATTGCATAGTGATCACACCCAAAAGCGCAAAACTCATTAAGCCGATAATAAGCGCTATACTCCTTTTCTTCATCCTAAAAACAAAAATATTTTAAATACGCTCACCTAAATTTCTTTTAACAATATTTAACAAATTATAACACCAGTTTAACACGCTGAAATATAGTTGTTTGTTTAAATTTGAGCAGGGTTTGCTTTAGTCGTAAGTCCTGAGTCTGTAATCTTAAGTCGAAAACCTGCCTGACTAAAGACTATTGACTCACGACTTTGGACTTGCATCTATGTAACATTGCTGCTGTGAAACAATATTAAAAACTACTTAAAGTTAATTAACTTAAATAAATACCCCAACATGAAAACATATTTCAAAAAACCCGGCTTCGAATTTATTTTCGCCTTTGCCCTGGTACTGATACTTGGGTTGCCACCTATACTGCTCGCCCAGATAAAACCGCAAAAGGATGTGGACATCCGCATTGAAAACGGCGACACCACCATTAATGGCAAAAACCTGCGCGACCTCACCGGCGCCGACCGCGAAAGTGCCTTAAATGATATTAATGCTATAACAGGGCGTCGCGATTTGATGCGCGATGGTAATGAGCGCCGCACGTTTATGTTTAAAAGGCTCGACACCACGGGTGGCAGAATGAACCGCTTTGAATTTAAGCGCAGAGAACCCGGCAATGGCGATGGCCCGATGATGAGCCGGCGTTTTAAAGTTCAGCGAGATGACACCATGGCTATGATTGGTCCAGACAAAATGGGCCAGAGGAAAAAGATGGCCTTTAGCTATCGCCTTGACGATGGAAACGGCGACGATATGCGTGAGCGCGCCTTTAATCGCATGCCCATGCGCGAAATGCGCAAACGTGAGCGCCGCAATACCCAAAACTTTAATTTCGAAAACACCAACAACGATGGCGCAGTTACCCGCGTAAACTTTCATGTATCCGATATATCGGACGATGACCTGAAGCGTATGCCTTATATTGAAGGACCGAAGTTTGAAATAACAGACTTTAACCTTGTTCCGCAATTCTCGAGCGGTAAAGTTTTGCTGATGTTCAACCTGCCGTCAAAAGCGCCATCTGAAGTTACTTTAAGCGACAGCGAAGGAAAGGCCCTTTGGACTGAAAAAGGCGTAAGCAGCACCTTTAGCAGAAGCTTCGCACTGGGCCTGAACGGTGTTTATTACCTGAAAGTAAAGCAGGGTAAGAATATTGCGATTAAGAAGATAATGAAAGAGGAATAGGGAAAAGTTGGCAGTTGGTATATTGGCATAGCAACAGTTCTAAAACCACTCGTTTCGAAAGCTACTTCGGTCCGCCGTTTTCGCGATGGGTAACACCCATCGCTGATAGACGTAACCCTTACAGGGTATTAAAATTGGGTTCGATATGAGATTTCTTTCCCTGAAAGGGATACATCTATCAGCGCAGTGCATCGCCCTGCGTCGCCAGGATAGCTTTTGAACAAGCAAGGTTTATAAACCCATCGCTATAGAAAAAGCCAATCGCAAATTGTCAAATCGATTATAAACAGAGAAAGCCCGTTCGCTTCGAACGGGCTTTCTCTGTTTATTTTAAACCGCAAACTGCCGGCCGGCAACTGCAAACTGGTTTAGAACGGCAAATCGTCCTCATCAGGTGTAGCGCTGATATCGGCTGGTGGAGCGTATTCAGGAGTTGGTGAGCTGCCTGCCGGGCTTAGCTGGTTAATTTTCCATAACGCCAAAGTGTTAAAATAGCTTTTCTTGCCTGTTTTATCAGTCCATGGGCGGCCGCGCAGGTTAAAGAAAACCTCTATGTCATCCCCTACCTTTACATTGTCCAGTACGTTGCAGCGATCTTGTATCGCTTCAAATTTTACGTACTCCGGGTATTGCGGATTTTCAATATATTCAAGTATAAGTTCTCTCTTTTTCAGTGAGTCGGTAACCTGTGTAGTTGGCCCAACTTCGTGTACTTTACCTTTAACTTCCATAATGTCAAAAAAATTAAAAATGTAAAGTTAATAGTTCAGAAGTAAAATCGGGCGTATTTAATTCCTAAATTCGCACAAAATCATGCAAGTTTTCCACACCGAAAATAAAATAATCATAACCTGTAATAAAAGGTTATCACCCTATCTTCAGCAGGAAGTTGAGGAACTGGGGTTTAAACCGACACGCGTTTTCCAAACCGGGGTTGAGCTGCAGGGAACCGTTAACGACTGTATCCCGCTTAACCTTAACCTGCGCTGCGCCAGCCAGGTACTGTATCATTTAAAAAGCTTTACAGCCGCGGATCCAAAGCAACTGTACGACGAGCTGGTTACCATTGAATGGGAAAAGCTGATAGATTTCTCCGGCTACTTTTCCGTAACCTCCAACGTAAATAACGAGCATATTACTACGCCGCTTTTTGCCAACGTAAAGGTTAAAGACGCCATTGTGGACCGGATAAAATCGATAAAAGATATCAGGCCAAACTCCGGAGCTGATGCTAATAAAACAGTGGTGCACCTGTACTGGCAGGACGATAAAGCCGATATATTTTTAGATACCTCGGGCGAAACGCTTGCCAAGCACAGCTACCGTAAAATTCCGGGCAAAGCGCCTATGCTGGAAGCGCTGGCTACATCAACCATCATGGCTACCGGTTGGGACAGGAAAAGCACTTTTATTAATCCGATGTGCGGTTCCGGAACGCTGGCTATCGAGGCAGCCTTGCTGGCTACCGATAAGCACCCCGGCCTTTTCAGGATGAACTATGGCTTTATGCATATTATGGGCTATGATGAAAACGTGTTTTTTACTGAGCGCCGCAAGTTAAAAGATAAAGCAAAAAAGGAAACCGGCTTTAAAATTCTTGCTTCCGATATCTCCCCGGACGCAGTAGATATCGCCCAAAAGAATGCAAAAACCGCGGGCGTAGAACATTTGATTGATTTTAGTGTTTGTGATTTTGCAGATACGCCGGTTCCCGAAGAACCGGGTATAGTTATGTTTAACCCCGAGTATGGCGAGCGCCTAGGTACGCACACCAAGCTGGAAGCGACATACAAACGTGTAGGGGATTTTATGAAAAGCAAATGCCTGGGTTACCGCGGTTATGTATTTACCGGCAACCCGGATTTAGCAAAGGTAATTGGCTTGAAAGCCTCGCGGAGGATTGAGTTTTACAATGGCAAGCTGGATTGCCGCCTGCTGGAATACGAATTGTACCTGGGCAGCAAGCGGGAGCCGAAGGTGGATTGAATATCGAATAATGAATGCTGAATTTTGAATATCGAAGTTCTTTTCTGCTTCATCATTCGATGTTCGTTATTAATAACTATTTATGAAAAGACTGTCATTATTAATTACAACGATACTTATTTCCATTAGCTGCTTCGCGCAGCAACAGCTTGCTTTTCCTTATAAAGGCGGCAAGGATAAAATGGTTAAGTTTTTTAAAGATAGCCTGGTGGTTTCGCAGGACATTATTAATCGAAGGATTACCGGTGTGGTGATTTTTAAATTTACTGCCGATGATAAAGGATCTGTGAGCAAAACTATTGTTTTTTATGCCGATGACGCCAATCTCACTATCCCCGTAATAGCTGCCATCAAAAAAACAAGCGGAAACTGGACGCTTACTGCCGGCGAGAAAAGTCATGATTTTTTACTGCCGGTGTACATCCGCTATAACCTGCCGGAGAATGACGACCCAAGCCTGCAGAAATCAGCCTTAAGCAATTACCGCAACAAACACCCGATTTTTACCAATAACCAGGTGCCGCTGGATATGGCTACCTTGCTGCCTGCGATTACTATCAGCTATAATGTGCTGCTGTAATATTATTTAGTCAATCCGGACATTTATTGAAAATTGGAAGCAATCCGTTGAATAATTTTTAACCGATAGCTTATCTCTTTTTCATTTGCCTAAAACAGCATGAAAAAGATATTATTTATTATAGGCCTCTGCATATCCTGCCTGGCAGGTCATTCGCAGGAAGCCCAAACTATCGCACTGAAAGACTCCGCACATGTTTTTGGCGAAGGTAAGATTTCCTCCGGTGATTTTGCCTTTAATGCCTCCTTTACCCGCGACGGACGCACGGTATTTTTCAGCAAGGCAACCGTTAACTGGAATTACATCGCTATTTTTTATGCTGAAAAAACGGCCTCGGGCTGGTCCGATCCTCAGCCCGTAAATTTTACGGGTACCTATCGCGATACCGACCCATTTATTTCTGCGAATGGCAAGCGGCTGTACTTTGCATCAGACCGGCCGGTTAACGGCGCTCCGTTTAAAGATTACGACTACCATTATTTTTATGTAGAGCTAGACGGTAATAAAGTAGTTTCAAAACCGGTGTTGTTCACCCTGCCTTTGCCTGACGGCATCAAAGCTAATTATATGTCGTTTGCGGATAATGGTAACGCCTACTTTCATTCGGCAGATGGAAAAGGTGACGGCGATATCTACGTATGTAAATTCAAGGACGGCAAATACCTTCCGCCAGAATCACTATCATTCAACGATAAAAAGTATTTTGATTTTGATGCGATGGTTGCCCACGACGAAAGCTTTATCATTTTCAGCAGCCCTAACAGGAAAGGACTTGGCTCAATAGATTTATGGGTAGCATTTAAAAAGGATACAAGCTGGTCAGCGCCTGTTAACCTGGGGGCAAAAGTAAATACCATAGGTGCAGACAGCGCGCCGGGCTTATCGCCGGATGATAAAAAGCTATATTTCACCTCGTACCATCAGAAAGCTGCTGAACGGCCTGTTTATAAAGACGGAAAGCCGACCGCCGAGGCGATAAACAAACTGCTGCATTCAACAAAAAACGGCCTGCGTAATATTTATGAAATTGATATTTCGGATTTGAAGCAATCTACGCCGGCTCAATAAAATAGATTTGACAACTCTTAAAGAGTTGTCAAATCTTAACCGTCGCTATATCGTCTGCCGTAAAAATGGCGCCAGGCGTATCAGCCTGGCTAAGCCTAAAGACAAAACCAATACTATCACCGCTTTTACAGGTACAACCCATAGTAGGCATCCATCCCCAAACCCAAAGCCTAAATATATCTTATCAAAAAACAATCGTACAAAAAGTACATGCACTATATAAATTCCGTAACTTTCTTTACTTACAAAACTCACCGCATTATGCCACCAGCCCAGTTTTAGGTTTCGGTCATAGTGCTTAGCCAGCAGAAATATTCCGGCAATTGCAATAGGAATATCCGGTGTAAAGTCGCTTTCTATTACGTCGTTAAAACCTGCATAGCCAAAGTACTGCAACAGTATTATTCCGGTAACTGAGCTGATAAAAGCTAATACCGACAATAGGTAAATGGAATTTAGCCGGGGTGCTGTAAATGTATAGTTGTTTAAATAGTACCCCAGCACAAAATAGCCGGTATAGCCAATAAAGCTGTTCAGCTCGATACCTATATTCAGGTTAAGCACCGGGCCGGCTACGCCTAACAGGCAGTTCGCTATAAACCACATCAAAATGAAGTATTGTACCTGGCTTTTTGTGGCCGCCCGAATGAAGCTGTTAATGATTGGATAAATAAGGTAGATGCCAATCATCATATATAAAAACCAAAAATGAAATACCAGCGGGCCCTGGTAAAAAGTTTTTAATGCAGTAATGAGGTGAAACTTGCCATAGCCTTTATCGGTAGTAAACTGGAATGTCTCATAAATTATACTCCACACCACCAGCGGAATTATCAGCTTGGGCAGGCGCTTAACAAACACTTCACTTATTGATACCTCCTTATCCGGGTTGAGCAATAAAGCGCCGCTTAGCAAAACAAACAGGGGTACGCAGCACCGCGTAAGGCCATTGTAAAAAGCAGCGGAAAGCCAGTCGGAGGTTGCTATTTTATGGTATTGGCCTGCGGCATCGGCCGAGAAATGAAGCACGATGACCGCGAAAATGGCGGCGGCTCTTAATATATCAAAATAAAAAACACGGCGAATCGCCCGGTCATTAGCCATCGTTTGGGGTATTAAGCCCTGAAATTCAGGACTAACGACTTAAGGCTAGGGACTTAAGACTAAATTAAGATTGTATATAGCTCTTCAATTGCTCTATCGTCTCCTCGTGCGACAGGATAGTTTCGGTAACCACGTCGCTTATAGAAATAATACCGCACATGCTGCCGTCCCTGAAAATGGGCAAATAGCGCAGGTTATTTTCGCTCATTACATGCATACAGGTTTCCACAGAGTTTTCAGGTATCATGTGCGGAAACTCGGTACTCATAATTTCCCTCACCTGTGTTTCAAGAGAGGATTTACCCTGCAGTATCACCTTCCGCGCATAGTCGCGTTCGGTAAGCAGTCCGGCATATGCATCGTTTTCGGTAATAACTACCGAGCCGATATTTTTATCGGCCATAAGCCTTAATGCTTCTAAAACAGTAGTGCCGCCGTCAATGGCTATCACATTGCTACCTTTACGGGCAAGGATGTTGGAAACTTTTTTCATAGCATTAGGGTTTTCGTTGGTGACGCGTTTATCAAATATAATAAATGATATTTAACATTACCTATTACGCAACCTAATTAATTGAAATTGCTGCATGTGTATTTTGCATGGGCAAACCCCTATTAATTTGCTATGCATTAAGCCATTGTAAAAATATCTTTACCAAAACTTGCCATTTAGTTTAAAACAGTATTTTTGCGCTCCCCAATTATTACACTAGTAAGCCGATGCAAAAAAAAATACTGAGATGTGCCAAATGCTCAGCACCTTATCATTTCGAAAAACAACGAAATTGGTTCGGGCGTAACCTATTATTCTTCATTCCTCTAAGGAGATACTTTTGTGCCAAATGTTTAAAAGACCGCTACCGGATTTTAACCGATAAGCAATTGAAATCGTACCATAAGGTTTAAACAAGAGCAAACGATAAGTGCTGTGGGATTTAAATGTTTTAACGGCCTCGCTAAGGCAGCATGAGTTTCCTATAGCCGCCGCGGTAATTTCCTTTTTTACATAAACAGTTTTAACAGCCTGACAAAAGTGCCAGGTTCCGTTGTTCGTTTTTATATTATTCAACGGGTTTCGCGCCGGATGAATTGCAGCTGCCATGAACTATAAACCATCGTCTATTAACCGTTCTCTGTAACAATTTTCCCGCGGTTTTATTAATCCATAGGAAAATATCCTATTTTTACTATCCGTAGTAATAGCCCTTCGTGTAATGCGTTTATAAAACGATTGGCTATCAGAAAACGGTACATCACCCAAACAAAACCAAACTAGTAAAAATGAAAAAAATCCTGTTAGGCATTCTTGCCTTTACCGCTGTAAGCTACTCGCTTAAGGCTCAAACCAAACTTTTCGACGGTAAAACTACTGATGGCTGGCATAGCTATTTAAAATCTACGCCCGGTGCATGGAAAGTAGTCGACGGTGCGTTGCAGCTTGACCCAAAGGCACCCGACCAGGGCGACCTTGTTACCAACAAAGAATACGAAAACTATGAATTGTCGTTAAAATGGAAGATAGCAGAAGGTGGTAACAGCGGGATAATTTTCGGGATACACGAAGACCCGTCATTTGGCGCCACATACCTGACTGGTATAGAGATGCAGGTGCTGGACGACAAAGGCGCCGAGGATAATAAAAAAGCCAATCACCTTGCCGGCTCCTTATATGATATGGCCACCGCTTCTGTAGCTGCCAAACCGGCTGGCGAATGGAACGCTATTAAGATTCGTAAAGATAACGGCCAGCTTACCTTCTGGATGAATGGCAAGCAAACCATCAACGTAAAAATCGGCAGCCCCGAGTGGACCGAAATGCTGAATAACAGCAAATTTAAAACCTGGAAAGGTTTTGCCGCTTACCCTAAAGGCCACATCGCCCTGCAGGATCACGGCGCTGTAGTTAGCTTCAAGGATATTACTATTAAAGAATTGTAGTATAAGTGAATGGGTGAGTGGAGAATAGAGAGTGGTTTCTGCCTGCTATTCCCCACTCACCGCTCACTAATCACCACTCACTAATATGGACGATATACAAATAAAAAAGTCATCCACTGTGTACGATGCTATTGTTGTTGGCTCGGGCGCAGGTGGAGGCATGGCAGGGTATGTGCTGGCCCATGCGGGTTTAAAAGTACTAATGCTGGAGGCGGGTCCTTATTTCGACCCCGCTAAAGATTCGCTGCAGCTGAAATGGCCCTACGAATCGGCACGCAGGGGAGCAGGCACCACCCGCTACTTCGGCGATTTTGATGCTGCTTACGGCGGCTGGGAAATTGAGGGCGAACCTTATACCACTAAAGACAATACCGAATTTCATTGGTTCCGCTCACGCATGATGGGCGGCCGTACCAATCACTGGGGCCGTATTTCGTTACGCATGGGTCCGGACGATTTTAAAGGACACCACATTGACGGGTTGACAGACGACTGGCCTATAAGCTATGACGACGTGAAGCCGTTTTACGATAAGGTTGACCGCATGATTGGCGTTTATGGTACCGTTGAAGGTTTACCTAACGAACCGGACGGAATATTTCTGCCTCCGCCAAAACCAAGACTGAATGAGCTTTATATTAAAAAAGGCGCAGCGAAGGCTGGTGTAAAAGTTATCGCCGGTCGCGGCTCAGTACTTACCGAAGCGCTCCCGGGCAATAAAGACCGCGGCGCATGCTTTTTCTGCGGGCAATGCGGCCGCAGCTGTAAAGTTTACGGCGACTTTTCTTCGTCATCATGTTTGGTAATTCCGGCGTTAAAAACCGGCAACCTAAAGATAATTAACAATGCCATGGTTCGCGAGGTGCTTACAGACAGTAGCGGCCTTGCTACCGGCGTATCTTATGTAAGCAAAGACGATTTGCAGGAGTACCAGGTAAAAGCCGGCATTGTGATATTAGGTGCCAGCGCCGGCGAATCTGCGAGGTTGTTGCTTAACTCAAAATCGGCGCAACATCCAAACGGCTTGGCTAACAGCAGCGGTGTTGTGGGTCGTTATATTCATGATTCCACCGGCTCGAGCGCAGGAGGATGGCTGCCAGAACTGGTGGACCGCAAACGCTACAACGAAGACGGTGTAGGTAGCGTGCACATTTATGGCCCCTGGGTTTATGATAATAAAAAACTGAACTTCCCGCGGGGTTACCACATCGAATTTGGCGGCGGCCTGCATATGCCTGGCTATGGCTTCAGCGGCGGCATACAAAATATGAATGGCGCTATACCTGGACGCGATGGCAAAACGAAAGAAGCCGGCGGTTTTGGCGCAGGGTTAAAAGATGACTACCGCCGTTTTTACGGAACAGGCTTTGGTATGGCCGGTCGCGGTACTGCCATTGCCCGTTACGATAACTATTGCGAGATTGACCCTAACGTGGTTGATAAATGGGGAATCCCGGTATTGCGCTTCCATTATAAGTGGAGCGACTACGAGATAAACCAGGCTAAACACATGCAGGATACCTTCCAGGAGATTATGCACAACATGGGCGGCGCTATTTACGGTCCGCCGGCGGGTAAAGAAACAAATTACGGTTTGGAGGCTCCCGGTATGATTATCCACGAAGTTGGTACCGTACGCATGGGCGACGACCCTAAAAAGTCGGCGCTGAACAAATACAGCCAGGCGCACGACTGTAAGAACCTGTTTGTGGTCGATGCCGCGCCGTTTGTTCAGCAGGGCGATAAAAACGCCACCTGGACCATCCTGGCGCTTAGTATGCGTACCGCAGAATACATTTTATCTCAACGTAAGAAAACCAACGTTTAATTCATCTATATCAACATGAACAGACGCGACTCACTAAAGGCTTTAGGCATCGGCACCCTCTCTGCAGGCGTGCTGCTGGAAGCCTGCAAGCCAAAAGACAGCAAACTTGCCGAAGATAATAAAGGTGCAGCCCCCGCAGCTGATGAAGCCGGCCGCCAGCCCTTTGAAATAGAGCGGGATAAAAAGCTGAACGCAGAAAAGTTTTTTACCGACCACGAAATGGCTACCATCACCATTTTGGGCGATATCATTATCCCCAAAGATGCACGTTCCGGCAGTGCATCAGACGCGAAAGTGCCTGCTTTTATCGAGTTTATTGTAAAAGATATGCCCGACCACCAAACGCCTATGCGCGGCGGCCTCCGCTGGCTGGACCTGCAGTGCCTGCAGCGTTATGGCCATACCTTTGTGGATGCTAGCAGCACGCAGCAGATAGAGATGGTGACCGAAATTGCCTATCCAAAGAAAGCGAAACCCGGCATGGAACAAGGCGTGTCGTTCTTCAATCGCATGCGCGATTTAACGGCATCAGGCTTTTATACCAGCAAAATAGGTATCCAGGATCTTGGCTATATGGGCAATGCCCCCGGCAAATGGGACGGCGTACCTGCCGACGTGCTGAAGCAATACAATATTAAAGACCCATGGGGCAATAAGTGGGACTAAACTAGGATTTTTCACGATTTATTCTTTTTTCAACGGCGTTCAAGAGGGCTTCGCCGTTCGCAGGATTTATTAGATTTTAGGATTCCTGGCAGTTAAAAAGGGGAAACGCGTTTGCACGTTTCCCCTTTCTTATAAAGTATGATGTCTATCTATGTAGTCTTAATCCCAGAATCCAATAAATCCTACGAATCTTAGTTAAATCCTGGTTAAAACTTCAGATTATCTTTTAGCCAAACCTGTATGTCTTCCTGTTTGGTGATTTCGGCGGGTAATTTATCGTGGATGAGCTTCTCTATTTTATTACCTGTATTGGAAAAACGGTAATCCCACAAAACCATCAGCCGGTTTATCAGGTAAACCATCTCATTACCTTCCTCTTTGTTAAAAACTGTGTTGTCCGGCTTGCCATTAACCCGCGGGTCGTTCTGCATATAAGTCGTCCATTTATAATCGGAATAGTGTAAGTTTCTTCTTGAAAATAAAATCATGAGCGGGTGTTTTTCTAAAGATACAGTTAATTAACGTAGCGAGTCGAGGTTAGTTGTATTTGGAGTGATAAGAGATATTGCGCGAAGATGTTATTAACAGCTTTATTACAGGATGTTACCAGCCTTTCTACAGAATGGCTTGCTATAATTGATTAAACAAATCAAGGAACCATGAAGAAAGTATTTGTATTAACAGTTGTTGCGCTATTGGCCGCAGCCGGCCTCCGGGCGCAGGATTTAAAGGCGAAAGACGTGCCTGCTGCTGCTAAAGAAGCGCTTGCTAAAAAGTATCCCGAAGCAACTAAAGTGAGCTGGGAAAAGGAAAAAGGAAATTATGAAGCCAACTGGGGCGGAAAATCAGGCGAAGATAATTCCGCGTCGTTTAAACCGGATGGTACTTTTGTCGAGATAGTAAAAGCGATTTCGATATCCGCTCTTCCTAAAAATATCGCTCCTTATGTTAAAGAGCATTACCACGGCGCCAAAATACGCGAGGCCGGGAAAGTAACCGATGCCGCCGGCAAAACCATGTACGAAGCCGAAATTAAAGGCGGCGATTTGATTTTTGATGAGAATGGGAATTTTATTGAGAAGGATTAGGTCGTTCGTTAGAAATCCGTCAGACTTACGAAGTTTTTAAAACTTCGTAAGTCTTGCACAAAGTAAAAGGCGCCCAAATTGAGCGCCTTTACTATTTCTTACTCCCCCTTCAGGGGGTTGGGGGGCTTCCTTATACTGTCTCTGCTTCCAAAGCCATTTGCTCGTCAACCAGGATACGGCCGCAATGTTCGCAAACGATAATTTTTTTGCGCTGACGAATATCCGACTGACGCTGCGGCGGGATTTGGTTAAAGCAACCAGAGCATGAATCGCGCTGGATGGTTACAACTGCAAGACCATTTTTAGCGTTGTTACGCAGGCGCGTGTATGCAGTTAACAAACGCTCCTCTATGTTTACCAATGCTTTTTCAGCCTGGGCGGTAAGCTCGTTTTCGTCTTTTTGTGTTTCGGCGGTAATGGTGCCAAGCTCCTCTTTCTTTACATCAAGGTCGGCTTTGCGTGATTCCAGGTCGCCAAGGGCTTTTTCGTAAATAGCGGTTTTTGAAGTTATCTCGAACCCGAACTCACGTATTTTCTTTTCGCTTACCTGTATGTCAAGGCCTTGTATCTCAACTTCTTTCGAAATTGCATCATACTCGCGGTTGTTCTTAACCTCGCCAAGCTGACCTTCATATTTTTTTATGTTTGCCTGTGCTTCTTTGATGACGTTTTTGCGGGTAACTATATCATCTTCCAAATCATCCAGCTCGGCTTTAATTTTTTGAATACGGGTTTCAAGACCGGCAACATCATCCTCAAGGTCGGCAACCTCCATAGGCAGTTCGCCGCGTACCTGGCGAATTTTGTCAATTTTGGTGTGGATAGTTTGTAGTTCGTATAAAGCTTTAAGCTTTTGTTCTACTGTTTGTTCCATTAAATAAAATATTTGACAGGGTTTGTATTTACTTCTGTTAAACGGACCGCAAAGTTAGTAAATTTTTTTGTAATAATTTCATACAATAATTGCTGTGTAAACTGCTCACTTTCAAAGTGTCCGATGTCGGCTATCAGCAGCTTTCCGTCAGCATCAAAAAACTCGTGATATTTGTAATCTGCCGTAATAAAAACGTCTGCTCCGGCTGCAATGGCTTGTTTAAGCAGGAAACCACCCGCGCCGCCGCAAACCGCTACCTTTTTAACGTGTTTACCCGTAAACGCAGTATGCCTGATGACGTGGCAATGCATTTTTTCTTTAATATGATACAGGAATGACTGCTCCGTTGCGCCTGCTTCCAGCTCGCCAATCATTCCCGCGCCTACCTGCTGGTTAGGATTGGTGAGGTTATATAAGTCGTAGGCTACCTCTTCATACGGATGCGCCAATACCAGTGCCATCAACACTTTGCTTTCCAATATCGCCGGGTAAATAGTTTCAACCCGCACTTCGCTCTCCGAATGCCGACTACCACGCTCGCCAATATATGGGTTGGCATGCTCGTTACCCTTAAAGGTGCCGGTACCGTGGGCATTGAAGCTGGCTTCGCTATAGTTGCCGATATGGCCTGCTCCGGCGGCGAATAACGCGTTCCTCACGGCTTCTGCATGTGCCTGGGGCACAAAGGTTACCAGCTTCTTTAACAGACCATGCTTTGGCACTAGCACACGGCAATTCTTCAAGCCAAGCGTCTCGCATATTTTTGCGTTAACGCCGGTCATGATATTATCCAGGTTGGTATGAATGGCGTAAATAGCGATGTTATGGCGGATGGCTTTTTCCACCACACGCTCTACATAGGTTTTTCCGTTAAATTTTTTTAATCCACGGAAAACGATAGGGTGATGAGAAACGATAACCTGGCAGCGGCTGGCGATAGCTTCGTCAACCACGGCCTCAGTACAGTCCAGCGAGATAAGTGCCTGGCTGACTTCCATATCCGGGTGGCCAACAATCAGGCCTGCATTATCATAATCTTCCTGGTAAGCCAGGGGGGCAAGGCTTTCGAGGTAGGCGGTTAGTTGAGCGAGTTTCATTATTTTGGGGGATTAAACCGATTTAGAGAATGATTTCACCGATTTTTGGTTTGATACAAAAGTAGCGGTATAAAGGTAACATCAAAATCATATGGAAACTCTTTGTGATAACTATTGCTGTACTGTTCCATGGAACCAGTGGAACACTTGTGTACAGTTGGAACACTTTTATACTGTTATGAGTTTATACTTGAATTGGCATTAATAATTCTATGCCTAATATTCGATTTAGTTTAGCCAATTAACCAGATTACATGTTTAAACATCTAACCAATCCCATAAAATAAATATTCCGTATTTTTGCAAAAAATTGGGTGCCAAATGTTTAAGAAGGCCATTATAGCGGGCGCAAGCGGTTTAACGGGCAGCGAGTTGCTTGATATTTTGCTGAACAGCGCAGAGTATGGCGAGGTGTTGGTTTTAGTACGCAAAGAATTGCCGGTAAATCATCCCAAATTAAAGCAACTGGTGGTAAATTTTAATGAGCCCGGAAGTTTTTCGGAAGCTATTAACGGTCATGCGTTGTTTTGCTGCTTAGGCACCACCAGGAAGAAAACACCCGATTTGACGGTCTATCGTAAAATAGACCATGATTACCCGCTCGAGCTGGCCCAGCGATGCAAAAAGAATGGCGTGGCGCACTATCACCTGGTTTCGGCGTTGGGAGCAAATAAAGATGCTTCAAATTTTTATCTGAAGATGAAAGGTGAAACGGAGCATGATGTCTCCGAGACAGGCTTATCGGCGCTTTGTATTTACCAGCCGGCTTTCCTGGCGGGTAAGCGAACCGAACACCGGCCTGTAGAACGTTTCCTGGAGCCGATAATGAAAGTAATAGATGTGCTGTTGATTGGCAGCCTTAAAAAATACAAAAGCATTGCGGCCAAAACGGTTGCGCAAGCTATGTACAACCAATCATTAAAAAACTTAAGCGGGGTACATATTTACCCCTCTGATATTATAAAAGAACTAGCGTGAGCAATTTTATTTCAGCGGAAAACCTGGGCCATTCATTTCATGACAAATGGCTATTCAAAAATGTGTCGATAGGGATTAATCGGGGCCGCAGGGTGGCTTTGGTGGGTATTAACGGTGCGGGTAAGTCTACCCTATTGAAACTGCTTGCAGGCAGTATTAATCCAACCGAAGGAAAGGTCGCCCGCATGCGCGACCTGAACGCCGGTTACCTGGAGCAGGATCCATGGTTTAAAGATGCAGTAACCATAAGCGACTATATTTTTCATGCAGACGATGTTCAGCAGCAGCTTATCCGTCAATACGAAGAATTGCTGGAGAACGACCCGGAAAATTCCAAAGCCATTGAAAAGGTGATGGAGGAAATGAGTAATGTGGACGCCTGGGAGTATGAATATAAAATAAAGACGATTCTCGGCCGGCTGGATATACATCACCTCAACCAGAAGATAAGTACGCTTTCCGGTGGTCAGAAAAAAAGGTTGGCTTTAGCTAAGCTTTTGATTGAAGACCCGGAGCTGTATATACTGGACGAGCCTACCAACCACCTGGATATCGATACCATCGAGTGGCTGGAAAAACTGCTCACCGAAGGCAATAAAACTATCCTGATGGTTACGCACGACAGGTATTTCCTGGATAATGTATGTAATGAAATTTTGGAGATAGATAAAGGCAAGATAATCCCCTACGTAGGTAACTATGGCTATTACCTCGAAAAGAAAGCCGAACGCGAAAGTGCTGACGAGGCCACCTTTCAAAAGAACAGTAACCTTTTGCGTAAAGAGCTGGAATGGATGCGCAGGCAGCCACAGGCCAGGGGGACAAAATCAAAAGCCAGGATAGATGCCTATTATGACCTTGAGGATAAAACCAAAAACGGCGGTCCGAAGTTAAAGGTTGAGTTAAGCGTTAAAACTGCACGCCAGGGAAATAAAATTATGGAGATGACTCATCTTTATAAAGGATTCCGTGGGCAAACCTTCATCAATGACTTTAACTACGTATTTAAAAAAGGCGACCGCATTGGCCTGGCCGGTAAAAACGGCAGCGGTAAATCAACCCTGCTTAACCTGATTACCGGAAATTTAGAACCAGATAGCGGCAAGATAGATAAAGGTGAAACAACCATCATAGGATACTTTCACCAGGCGGGTATTACTTTTAAGGAAGATGAGCGTGTAATAGATGTTGTAACAAATGTTGCGGAGTATATTACCATGGCTGATGGTAAGCTTATTTCAGCTTCACAGCTGCTTACCCTGTTTCTCTTCCCTCCTGCCAAGCAATATGGCTTTATCTCCAAGCTGAGCGGTGGCGAAAAGAAAAGGCTTCAATTAATGAGCATCCTGATTAAAAACCCAAATTTTTTAATCCTGGATGAGCCTACCAACGATCTGGATATTGATACCTTAAATGTATTAGAGGAGTTTTTGACTAACTATCCGGGTGTATTGATGATTGTTTCGCACGACAGGTATTTACTTGATAAGCTAACCGACCAGCTTTTTATAATGGAAGAAGGCGGAAACGTTAAAGTTTACAATGGCAATTACTCGTCTTACAGGATAGAGTTGGAAGAAGAAAAAGCACAAAGCAAGCGCAAACCGGCTGTGGAACCCGTTACTGTTGCCGAGGTAAAAAAGAATAAGCTAAGCTTTAAAGAACAAAAAGAGCTGGATACCCTTGAAAAGGAGATAGTAGATATAGAAAAGCAAATAGCCGCAAATAACGAAGCGCTAAATAAAACAGGTATTAATCCAACAGAATTACAAAGTATATTAGATAGAACAACCGCTTTAAGTAGTTCTCTTGAGGAAAAGACTTTCCGTTGGATGGAATTAACTGAATTAAAGGAGGCATAAATGAAGTTTCCGGATATATTAGCCTCGATAGGTGTAATTATATTATTGATAGCATTCTTGCTAAATTTATATAAAAAGCTTCCTGCGCAAAATAAAATTTATGGTTTAATGAATTTTATAGGTGCCGGTATATGTTGTTTTTCCTCGTATTTAATAAAATTTTATCCATTCGTGCTATTAGAGGCAGTATGGAGTTTAGTAGCATTACTATCCTTATTCAACGTTCCACGTGGAACAAGTGGTAAGGAGCAGCAAGGAGTATAGTTATGTTCCACGTGGAACATAACTTAAAACCACTAAACAGCGATTAATATTAAACGTTCCACGTGGAACATAAACTATGTTTAAGAAATATAATGTAATAGTAGTAGGTGCTGGCCATGCAGGTTGTGAAGCAGCAGCAGCAGCGGCTAACCTGGGTTCGTCTGTGTTATTAATTACCATGAATATGGGGGTTATAGCACAAATGAGTTGTAATCCTGCTATGGGTGGCGTGGCCAAAGGGCAAATAGTTCGTGAAATAGATGCCATGGGTGGTTACTCAGGTATCATCACAGATAAAACCTCTGTACAATTCCGCATGCTTAACCTATCAAAAGGTCCTGCCATGTGGAGTCCTCGAGCACAAAGCGACCGTATGCGCTTTGCTGAAGAGTGGCGTTTAGCTTTAGAAAGAATACCTAATGTTGATTTTTGGCAGGATAAAGTAACCTCTCTACTGGTTAAAAACAATACAATACAAGGTGTCAAAACATCTTTAGGAATAGAAATTGAAGCGGATTCTGTAGTTCTTACGAACGGCACTTTCCTGAATGGGCTAATCCATATCGGGGAAAAGCGCTTTGGCGGAGGCCGAACCGCGGAGAAAGCTGCGACCGGTTTAACAGAACAATTGGTAGAGTTAGGCTTTGAATCCGGTAGAATGAAGACGGGCACACCACCACGTGTAGATGGCCGAAGTTTAAACTATAGCTTAATGGAAGAGCAATGGGGAGATAAAGAACGCGGTCGCTTCTCATTCACAGATGTACCATTAGCTACTGAACAACGCTGCTGCTGGATAACCTATACTAATAAAAATGTTCATGAAACATTGAAAGAGGGATTCGAAAAGTCTCCAATGTTCACCGGGCGCATAAAAGGTTTAGGCCCCAGGTATTGCCCGTCTATAGAAGATAAGATAAACCGTTTTGCTGAAAGAGATCGTCACCAGATATTTGTGGAGCCGGAGGGATGGAATACCGTGGAGATATATGTAAACGGCTTCTCTACTTCATTGCCCGAGGATATTCAATACAAAGCTCTCCTACAGATTCCGGGTTTTGAAAATGCAAAAATGTTCCGGCCAGGGTATGCTATAGAGTATGATTACTTCCCCCCTACTCAATTAGGCTTAACGCTCGAAACTAAACTAATCAGCAACCTGTACTTTGCCGGACAGATAAATGGCACCACGGGTTATGAAGAAGCGGCTTCCCAAGGATTTATTGCAGGCATAAACGCGCATCAAAAAATAAATGATAAGCATGAGCTTATCATGAAACGCTCGGAATCATATATTGGTGTTTTGATTGATGACCTGGTAACTAAAGGAACAGAAGAGCCTTATCGCATGTTTACCTCGCGTGCCGAACACCGTTTACTGCTGCGCCAGGATAATGCGGATATACGTCTTACTCCTATTGCACATGAACTTGGGCTGGTTAGTGACGAGCGACTGGATAAGGTAAAGGAGAAAGTAAAGAACTCGGATAATATTGTTGCCTACGCAAAAGCTAAGTCAATCGTTCCGGGTGCCGTAAACCAATTGTTGGAAGAATTAGAAACCAGTCCGCTTAGCCAAAATACCAAACTGTTTAACCTGGCTACCCGGCCGCAAATTGGTTTAGCTGATTTAAGAAAAGCCGATGCGGGCTTGGATGAGTTGCTTTCTGTTTACGACAAGGAAACCATCGAGCAAGCTGAAATAAAAATTAAATACGAAAGCTACTTTGAGAAAGAGATGGAAATCATCGACAAGATGAAGAAAATGGAAGACAAAGAAATCAACCCGGAATTTAATTACAACCAATTAAATTCACTTTCGAAAGAGGCCCGCGAAAAGCTGATGAAAATTAAACCGCGCACTTTAGGTCAGGCTTCCAGGATTTCGGGCGTTACTCCTTCTGATATCTCGGTTTTGATGGTTCATATCACAAAATAGCTATTTAAGTAATTGATAATTAATATTTTATAAAAATTTCTTATTAAATCGATTATTTTGAAATTTTAATATCAGTGCTCGTTAAAATATAAAGTACGCTTATAGCGTTTAAAAACGATGTTAAATAAAAAACGCACTTTTTCCGGATTAACTTTTATCGCTTTTTGCCTCATTTTGCTCAATTTCGGTTGTGCAAATCGCCAATTACCCCAGGGAGGGCCGCGCGATCATGATCCGCCGAAACTTTTAAAGGCCATACCGGAAAACATGACCCGGTTTTTTAAGGACAAAGTTATCAAGTTGGATTTCGATGAGTATTTCAAACTCAATAACCCGTACTCCGAAATTACCATGAGCCCTACCCCGACAAAACTGCCGGAGTATAAAACGAAAGACAAAAGCATCGTTATTACTTTAAAAGATACCCTTGAAAAAAACACCACTTACGTTATCAATTTCGGAAAGTCTATTGCCGACGTAAATGAGTCGAACGTTTTAAAAAATTTCACCTATGTTTTTTCGACAGGTGCTCACATCGATTCGCTGAGTATTTCCGGAACCGTAATAAATACAGCTACCCAGAAAAAAGAAAAAGATGCGACCGTTATGCTTTTTACGTTAAAGCAGGACTCAGCATTGTTCGGAAAAAAGAAACCAACCATTTTTGCAACAACCGACAGTGCGGGCAATTTTAGTTTAAACAATCTCCATGCTGACGATTACAGAATATATGCGCTAAGGGAAACCAGCCCGGATAAAATATATAACAAAGACGATGAGCTGATAGCTTTTACTACAAAGCCTATTCACCTGGAAAAAGACACGGCAAATATTCAACTTAATCTTTTCAAGCAAACGCCGGCTAAGTTCAGATTTGTGGAACAACGTTTTGATGCAGACGGAAAAATGTTTTTCACCTTTAACCGCCGACTCGACAATCCATCGTTAAAAATTATCTACCCCGCAGATTTTGACAAGAACAAGGTTGTTGACATGAGTCCAACACATGATACAGCAACGGTCTACATGAAGACAATGGATTTTGATTCTTTACGTTTCGTCCTTTTTGATAAAGGAAAAGTTATAGACTCCGTTTCCAAAAAGAAAGGCCGGAAAGAAACTTTTTCGAACGGCAGGCTTTTCACACTTAGTTACAACGTAACTGCAGACGCCAAATTAAAACCTGGCACCGATTTACTGATAAAAGGCTTTTATCCTATCGCTTCTTTCGATAACTCCTTATTTTCGCTAAAGGAAGATTCTGCCGAGGTAAGCAACTTTACGATACAGCAGGACACAGCTGCCGACCAAAAAAAGCTGATATTTAAATACCGCTGGAAACAAAACAGGAATTATACCCTTACGGTTGAAAACGGTGGAATAACCGATATTTATGGAGATAAAAATAAACGGCTTCCAAAAAAATTCACTGTAGATAAGCAGGAAAACTATAGTTTGTTAACCCTATCGATGACGGTTCCGGATACCGGCAAATCTTACGTGGTTGAGCTGTTAAATGAGCAGAAGCAATTGCTGCGCAGCAATGTCATCACCAAAAATACTTCGCTGGTTTATAAAGATTATATAACCGGAAAATATACGGTTCGTGTAATTTATGATGCCAATAAAAACGGTAAATGGGACAGCGGCAATGTAAAGCAGAAAACTCAGCCGGAAAATATCTGGATGGATGACACGCCAATTACCTTACGACCCAATTGGGAGCAGGTAACCCCTATAACTATACCCAGGGAACCATCAAATCCCTAATGTTTAAATTTTTTAAAGAATAGTGCCGAAAGATTAACCCGCACTATTCTTTAAACCATCCTGAATACATTACATATCGCCCGGGCAGATTATCGAGCATTTCTCTTTGTTCCGGAGTAATGGGTTTGATCTTTTTAGCAGGCACGCCGGCATATAAATACCCCGATTCACACAAGGTTTTTTCCAGCACTATTGCTCCTGCAGCTATAATTACATATTCCTCAACTATAACGTGGTCCATTACAATGGCGCCCATGCCTACTAATACGTTATTTTTTAATGTGCAGCCGTGCACCAGGGCATGGTGGCCGATAGAAACATTATCCCCGATATTTGTTGGCGCATACATGTAGGTGCAATGTATACAAGCACCGTCCTGTATATTAGTGTTATTGCCTATCTTTATATAATGCACATCGCCCCGGATAACCGCATTAAACCAAACCGAGCAGTTATCCCCAATCTCCACATCACCGACTATGGTTGCATTAGGGGCAATAAAACAATCTCTACCGAATGATGGACTTATATTTTTAACGGGCAATATTACAGGCATATATATAAATTAATTAACGGGTAAACACTTTATATTGATTTAACTACATTTGAAAAGCTCAAACTTAATTATAAAGGTGTCAACAATGGTAAAGTTATCGTTAACAATATCCGTTTTACTTGCATTTATTTATTGTAATGCACAAACAAGAACGGGACTAAACAAAGACACTTCGTACTTTAAGAGAGCTCCATTATATATACTGCAAATACCGTTAAGCAGTGATATTGAAGGCTCCGGAATACTACTAAATGCCGCTGATATCGACACCGTCTCCGTTTTGCATGATAGTGTAACAATAGCAACTTATGGCAATAAAGCCGCTAATGGCATCGTAATATTTAAAACCCGGAAAAATATTAAGGTACTGACTATTAATGAATTGTTATTAAAATACAAGGTTACGAATACCAACTTACCTGTGTTTATAGATAGTGTAATAGCTTATAAACCCAATACAATTTACTTTGATCCAAGAGTTATTAAATATGTCGGTATTGAAAAAGAATCTGTAACCGACTTGCAGTACATCAGTATAATTTCAAACAACCCTGCACACCGCTTAAAACCAGGGGATATAAATATACGCGGGAATTTTTTCGATATAAAAGTTGATAAATAATGTAGCTTATAATATTATCTTTGAACACCGATACATTACGCGGAAATAGCTCAGCTGGTAGAGCATCAGTTTCCCAAACTGAAGGCCGCGGGTTCGAATCCCGTTTTCCGCTCATTTTATAATTTCACTATCTCAAACTTCAGCTTTTTAACTGAATACTTTTCGTAGCTGTATAAAGATAATTTAACATCTCCGGCTATCCATTCCATATAATTAGATGTCTCCGTATCTTCTTTAGTGACAGGAACTTTTAAATACTCTTCAAGATGTTGTTTTATAGCTTTAAAATGTTCTATAACATTTAAATCGCCTTCAATATTAAACTCAACGCCTTTTAATAACTTGCCATCGGAATCAGGATTATTGTACCAGAATATAGTGGTTAGCGGTAATTTTAGTCCTTTTAAAATAGAACGTTCGCCCCAGTTATAAACTGCCCTGTCGGCAAATAACCTTTCAGATACTGAAACCTGCTTTTTAAGTTCAACTACAGGTGTATTCCATTTTAAAAATACTTGTTCATCCTCAAACAGAAGACCTTTATTTATTAACTTGACGGTATCACCGTTTAAATCGATAGCCTCCGTTTTCTTTCCTTTAAATATATCAAAAAAGCCCATTAATTTTTGTCAGTTTCAATTGCTGTATCTATTGTTCTGACGCTTTCACTTTCTAAACGTTGCAGCGCTAGCTGTGCTTCTTCAGGATATTTTTCAATATTTTCAATTGCCGCTTTATATTCATCGGGATGGCATTGGGAAAAATTATCGTAATAGAAGCTTATAAGTTTATCTCTTTCATCAACCTGGTTTAGCTGCTTGCCATTTAGCAGTAACTTAACCTGGTCGAATTTCAAGAAACAATAAACAACCAGCATTAATAACCAGATAAAGTCAATTCCGGGAGTATTAAAAACTAAGTTAGCCGACCCGTCATCACCAATTTGCTGATTTGTTTGCCCAACAAAATAATTGGTAATATTAAAAGTTGAAAGAACAAGTAAAATCGCAACACCAGCTTTGAAGCCACCTTTTCGTATTTTTCTTGAGATTAGAACAGCAATTAAAATAACAAATGCCGCATAATTATTAAGCGATAATAAATATCCCTGTACAAGCGACTGAAATAAAGTAACGATGCTGGCCCCCGCAAAAATTACCAGGTAAATTACATCGATGCTTTTTAATCTCTTTAATAAATTCATTTATAATGGAAGGGTAATCCTACAATCCTAAAAATCCTATGAATCTTGGTCTAAAAGACCGTATCATGCAGTTCTTCCGCATGCTTAGCATAATCAGTAGTAAAATGCAGTCCCCTGCTCTCCTTACGCATCATGGCCGACTTTACTACTATATATGATACCTGTATTAAATTACGCAACTCGCAAAGCTTTACAGACAGTTTGGTCCTTTTATAAAACTCTTCAGTTTCTTCGAACAATAAACCTAACCGGCGCATAGCACGCTCCAGCCTGAAATCAGAACGGACGATACCCACATAGTCATTCATCAACTTTTGCATTTCGCGAACGTTGTGGGTAACCAGTATATCTTCGTTAGAAAGCTGCACTCCTTTTTCATCCCAATCAGGGATATTTTCTGGGATTACCTTTGACTCGAAATTATTAATAGCATCCTTATAAATGCGGTGTGCAAATACCAGCGCTTCTAGTAAAGAGTTGGATGCCAAACGATTAGCGCCATGCAAACCTGTAGATGAACACTCGCCGCAGGCATAAAGCTGTAATAATGACGAGCGGCCAACATGGTCGACTAAAACGCCTCCACACATATAATGACAAGCCGGAGCTACAGGTATCATATCTTTAGTCATATCGATACCTATTTCTAAACATTTAGCATATATGTTAGGGAAATGGGCCAGTAAATCTTTTTTACTGCGATGACGGATATCCAGGTAAACGAAGTCTTCACCTGATTTTTTTATTTCTGCATCGATAGCACGTGCAACAATATCCCTCGGTGCCAGTGATTTACGCTCATCATATTCCTGCATAAATTCTTCGCCGTTTGTACGTTTCAATATACCGCCGAAACCGCGTACCGCTTCCGATATTAAAAAGGATGGGTATTCACCCGGATTATACAAAGCTGTGGGGTGGAACTGGATAAATTCCATATTGCGTACTTTTCCTTTAGCGCGGTAAACCATGGCAATACCATCGCCGGTGGCTATTGTAGGATTGGTAGTAATAGAGTAAATGTGACCAGCGCCACCGGAAGCCATTACTGTAACCTTCGACAGTATCTTCTCAACGTTCCTGGTCTCGTTGTTGAAAGCGTAAATGCCATAGCAAGTAATATCTGTAGTAGACTTATCCACAAATACTCCTAAATGATGTTGGGTTATCAGGTCCACAGCAAAATAGTGCGTTAAAATTTCGATGTTGGGATTGTTGTGGATCTGCTCCAGCAGCGACCGCTCTATTTCATAGCCGGTTATATCCTTATAATGTAACACCCTGAATTCTGAATGGCCGCCTTCTTTTGCCAGGTCATAAATACCGTCTTTGGTTTTATCAAAGTTGGTTCCGTAGTCAATAATTTCGTTTATGCGCGCCGGTCCTTCGGTTACTACGGCCTCAACAACTTCTTTATCGCACAGGCCATCACCGGCAATTAAGGTGTCTTCTATATGCTTTTCGAAGGAATCTTCCTTTTTATCCACAACCACTGCAACACCGCCCTGGGCATACTTAGTGTTAGATTCATCTTCATTGCTCTTTGTAACTATCAGTACCTTACCATGTTTAGCTGCTTTAAGGGCAAAACTTAATCCGGCAATGCCTGAACCAACTACCAGGAAATCCACAGTTCTGGTCATCTTATATATCTGTTAGGTGTAAAAATCCAAATGGTGTTAATAAGCCGGGTAAAAGGTGTTAATTTTGTGTCGGCAAAAACTTAGTAAGTAATTGACACGTTAATAAGTATCGCTTTTGGCCCTTTTTACAACAATTTATAACCGACTTTTAAGCCGGTAAAGCGCCAAAGCTAACATTTTACAAAGCAATAAAGTATTAACAAATAACTTTTGAAAGTAAAATTAGCATATCATATAAATCTTTAAATCAGGAAAATAAGATTTATAAAAAGCACATTTTATGTTAATAAATTATTAAAAAAAACTTTTACCCCCTTTTTAAAAACGAGTTTTAAACATAACTAACACCCTAATAACAATAGGTTATTTATATAAATTTAAAATAGTTGTTATTAATTGAATTGTGGAAATGAATACCTTCGAAGAAATAAATGTGAAAGGTTTTGTCGACGAATACATCGACCCAACGCTGGACCTTTTTGATGAAATTGAAAAATTAAAAAAGGAAAAAAATGCTGTCATACTCGCCCATTATTACCAGGATGCCGATATTCAGGATATTGCTGACTATATTGGCGACAGCCTGGGCTTATCGCAGCAAGCCGCAAAAACAGATGCCGACATTATCGTTTTCGCCGGCGTTCACTTTATGGCCGAAACAGCAAAAATTCTTTCGCCAAACAAAAAAGTTCTTTTACCCGACGTGAAAGCCGGCTGCTCATTAGCCGACAGCTGCCCGCCGCATTTGTTTAAAAAGTTTAAGGAAAAATATCCCGACCACCTGGTAATAACTTATGTAAACTGCACCGCCGAGCTGAAAGCCATGAGCGACATAGTTTGCACCAGCAGCAACGCCGTAGGGATTGTGGAAAGCCTGCCGAAAGATCAAAAAATAATCTTCGGTCCGGATAAAAACCTTGGGGCTTATGTGGCGAAGAAAACCGGCCGGGATTTGGTTTTATGGAACGGCGCCTGTATGGTTCACGAGATATTCTCGAGAGAAAAAATCACCAAGTTAAAAGAGCGCTATCCAAACGCAAAACTGCTTGCTCATCCCGAATGCGAGGAAGTTATTTTACAGCTGGCAGATTACGTAGGCTCTACAACAGGAATATTAAACTATGCCACCAAATCCCGGGCTACGGAATTTATAGTAGCCACCGAATCAGGTATTCTGCACCAGATGCAAAAGGAAAATCCGGAAAAAACTTTTATACCGGCACCGCCGAATAATACCTGCGCCTGTAATGATTGCCCGCACATGAAACGTAATACTTTAGAGAAGCTTTACCTGTGTTTAAAAAATGAATACCCGGAGATTACCGTTCCCCAGGATATTATTGAAAAAGCAGTAAAACCGATTGAAAGGATGCTGGAGATATCTGCGAGTTTAGGACTGTAATTTTTTTTTTGATTTCACAGATTAGAGAATCATTTCACCGATTTTTTGAAGTGTGATATTGAGAAGAACCTTAAAATCAAAAAAAAATTTCCCGCCTTCGGCGGAATATATGTTTCCGGGTTGCGGCGATTTTATTTGAAAATGCTACTTTCTCAACGCCATATTAACAGCTAAAATCCAAAAATTTTTTCCGGCAAAGCCGGTTATTTGTGACCAGGTTGCGCCGCAAAAAAATGCCCCGACTCTTTCGAAACCAGGGCTTAAAATAAATCATCCTTCTCAAAAAATCGGTGAAATGATTCTCTAATCTGTGAAATCCCTATATAGCTTTAGCCAGCCACAGCGACGCATTCAAATGGAACGCCGGATGCGAAGTAAAGCCTGATGGTGCATCACCAGACCAACCGTTGAATAGGCTGTCGTTAGTGTCGCCGGTACCGTCATCAGCATCTGAGCTATCGCCGATAAATACTACGCGTCCGGAACCGTATGTTGATAAGAGTGCCATAGTACCTGTAGTGCCCCCATTGGTGAAGCCTGTGCGCCAAAATAAACCTTGTACGTTAGCATTATCAGCCGGGAACAAAGTTGCGGTAGTGCCATCATAGAAAGCAATTTTTGATGCAGTACCTGCTGCGCCATTAAGCACTTTCTGTGCGTTGGCATTAGTGCCGGTATAAACGTTGCTGCTTGGCTGGTCATTAATGTCGATATAATCGATGTTAAAGCCGAACGGATGTGTATTGTTGATGCCGTTATTGGTCATTAAGTCGTTCCAAACACGTGGCGAGTCAAAGCCATCGCCGTCACGGTCGGATGGGTTGTAACCGTTGGAATCTGTGCCTCCGGTTGTTGCAGCGGTATGGTCGGCAATCATGAACAAGCCGCCGCCATTAGCTACAAAATTCATCAGGGCAGTTTTCTCAGCAGCGCTGAACAAACGGTTTGGCTCGCAAACTACAAATACGTCATAATTGCTCAAATCCTGGGCATTGCTAGAGTTGCCATAGGTTATAGCGCCGCCATTTGGCAGGGTTTCAACCAATTCGCCGTCTTTTACTAAAGATACAGCCCACGAAGAAAGGGCGCCTTTCCAATAAGTTTCGGCTGTTGTAGAAGTTATGCCGGTATACGACGGGGTCGGTACGCGCTGTGCTTTGGTTTCAACAGTGGTGCCACCGGTATAAAGCGGAACGCTTTCGGTACCATCGGCATCAATCTGCCAATCGGCGCTGCCTGCGTTTTCATATTTGGTAGCGTCGAACAGGAATTTTTTGCCGGTAAGGATGGTGCCGCCGGTACCACCGCCTGTAGTATTATCGTTGATGGTGATATCGTCGATATTGATACGATTGCTGCCACCGCTAAGCTTGCGGATCTCTAAACGGGCGGTGCCGGTTACGTTTATGGTAAATGAGGCAGTCGCCAGGGTTGAACCGGTAGTAAGCGTCGAGCCATTTTGCGCCCAGGTAGTGCCGCCGTCGACAGAAACGAACAGGCCCCATGTACTGTTTGTGTCGCCGGTGTAGGTAGCGTGTTTAATAGTTACAGTGCTGATGCCGGTAGTAACGTTATACAGCATGGTAATTTTACCGGTGTTACGTATCCTTGCCGACCATGAACCGTTCTTTTTATCGGCAGAAAGATTGCCGATAAGTGCATCAAACAGGTTCCATGAATTACCCTGCAGGGTAACGTTATCGCCGCTGGCAGACCCTGCCGGGGCAACGTCATAAGCAGTTTTAGGGCTGGTGGCTCCTACTTCAAAATCCTGTAATAAAGTTACTGCACTAAATGATGAGGATAGGTTTTTTCCTTTTGCAACGGACACTTGCTCCGCTGCGGAGTAAGTATTATCCTTTTTGCAACTTGTCAATAATAACCCCGGAATAGCCAATGCCAGCACCGGAATAGCGAGCTTGTTAAAAATTTTCATAGATAGATATTAAATGAATGGTTAAATAATTATCTAAAAGTCAACAATATAATCTTAAGCATTGTTTATTAATTATTATTTTAATATTAAGATAAATATAGACCCATAAAAAAGGCTATTGGCTGCGTATAAGGGCATACGGCCCAAATAGCCAAAAAAAATTTCAGCCTTTGGCGGGATAGCAAAGCGGGCTACGGGAGGTTATATACCGCTATCCTTTTTCAATTCAACCAGATCCGGCACCGATTGCGGCAAAGCCGATAGTAATTTGTAGCCTGTGGCCTTTTCAATGTCACGTACGGTTGTTAGGTATTGATGCCAGTCGGCATTTATGGTATTATTATTTGGAGTATTAACAGCTATCACCGTGGTGGAGGTAGAAACGCGGCGGTAACGACGATTTTACACGGGGTTATTGAGCCATCGCCCGCGCGTCATTTGCGACGGCAACCAGTTGCTCCTTCTGCAGGGGTTTGTACAGATAATCTTTCACAAAATCGTAGCGGAGCGCCCGTTCCCTGTCACGAGGGTCGATGGAAACGGATATAACGTATATGGAAATGCGTTTGGCGAATGCAGGAAGATACAGATCTAAAAACTTTAATACATCCCAACCGCTGGATGCAGGCATACCCAGGTCAATAAAAAGCACGTCGGGCAAATTACTGCGGTCGTTGTAATTTTTTTTAAGGTAATTTATAAGCGGCAGGCCCGATTCAAAATACAGCACGTTCTTAAACAACGGGTATTTTATAAGCGTAATTTTTAAAACACGCTTAAATAGCTCATCATCATCGGCAACAAACAAGCTGGGCATATTAAAATTTTTAGCATAATACGCATTAAATTTTTTCTTGTTTGCCGTAACTTATCAACACCGGTTAATTACCGGTGTTGGATAACCATTTTTTTGCTAATCTGAAACATAAATGGCTGTTAGTTAATTGATACGGGCCTTTTAATACTGACACTGCCGGCCAGTGCAGCCAAACCAGCCAACAGGGATATTGCAGCAGCAAACGGAAAGAAATAAATATATTCCGAAATGCCCATCAACAATAAAAATACGGCCAATACCGGCAGCAGCTTTGTGGTTAGCGAATTATCGGTAGCGTTAGATAATAGCCAGAGTGTAATAGTAAGCAGCAACAAAACAAATATGTTAATGATGCCGTAGCCTTCGAAAAACGAGCCGAGGCTAACCTGCCGGCCCATGAAGGCGAAATGGATTGTCTGCATATCGGACACCAATTTGGCGACTGTGCTATTTGGCGCTTCCTTCCAGGTAAGGGCGCCCATGGTATGCCCGGCTGTATGCAACAACATAAGCACGGACGAAATACGGATAAAAATTTTAGGTTTCATATGGTTTGGTTTTATTGTTCTGCTGCTGTCTCGATCCAGGCCTTGTATGTTCGAATTTTACGCGTTTTCGCGTAGCATCTTCCGGAAAGAATTGAATTTCTGTCTCAGTGGCCTGTCGTGCAGCTTTTCAAATATTGCTCTTCGCATGTGGTCGCCAGGGCTTCAAATTCTTTTTCGGAATCAGGCACAAATTTATCAGTAATCCATAGCCTATCGTTAGTTCAAACTTACCAATAAATTTTAAATATGCAAGTATTGGTTGGATTTTTCAGGGGCTTTTTTCATAGCGATGGGTTTAAAAACCCATCGCTATAGTGGTGATCATTCAAGATGAACCGTTTTTGCATTTGAAAAGTGCGCAGCCCATACGTAACGACTTTTTTAAAGCGATTTCCCTATATTTTCCAAGTGGTAATGCATCGTATTAATGAATTTATTAATAACTGAATAAATATTCCGGAATCCGCAGGTAGGTCGAATACGAACAGGCTGATGTCCGGTTTCGTTACAAAAACAATCAAATAAATTTATTTAAATTAGTGATAAACAATTAACTATAACTTAGGACTGGTGATTGCTAAGGCTTTACTTAATGGCAACTTATACATTCCATATCAGCTTATTTGACCTGGCCTCGCTGGGAGCAATATTTGTTGGGTTGACTTTTGCATTGCAACTGTGGTTCGTTAGGAGTGCTGCCCGTACTGCTAACCGTTATCTTAGCCTGGTGCTGGTGGTGATGGTTTTGTGGATGATGAGGATATTGGCTATAGATCTCCGGCTGGAAATTTATCAGTCCGGCTGGGACCGCCTGCCAACGCAATTCTTGCTTGCTCTTGGGCCGCTCATCTATTTTTACGTGCGTAAAAAAGCACGGCCTGGATATAAGCTGCGCTGGAAAGACCTGCTGCATTTTAGTCCGCTTTTGCTTGAGCAAGGCGCGCTGGTAGTCGAAATAATTGAAAGTGCGAAGACGGGAGTCACCACCTATGCTACGTCAGCATTCCAATGGCTAAATCCCTTGCTACAGCTGTGTACATTTATTTCGATCACGGCCTACCTGTATTGCTCGCATCTTGTAATTCAAAACTTTTACCGGCGCAAATCACCTGTTCTGATGGATCGGTCCCTTATGGAGTTCCGGTGGTTGGATCGCTTACTGGGAGCCACTGCGTTGCTGTGGCTTGTATGGATATCTTGTGTTGCAATTGATTATTTTGGTTATCATAACCAATTAGGGCTACACGTTTACTATCCTGTTTATATTTTTTTCGCGGTTATAATTATATGGACGGCGGCGGCAGCTTTCTTAAGGCCAAGATTAACTACCCAATCGCCTGTCCCGGTAAAGGCGGCGCCCGCATTTGAGCTAAGAGAAAAAGCGGCCTGGTTAAAAAAGAAAATGCAGGCCGGGCTCTACTATCAAGACCCGGAGTTGAGCCTGGGTTCATTAGCTGCGAAGCTTGACCTAAGTACTCATGAATTATCAAAAATTATTAATACAGTCCTTAAAAAAAGCTTTAGCGATTTCATTAATGAATACCGCGTTCAGGATGTCATTTACAAGATGCAGGACCCGGCGTATGATCATATTACATTCCTGGGTATTGCTTATGAATCCGGCTTTAACTCCAAAGCTACCTTTAACCGTATTTTCAGGCAAGTAACGGGTACCACCCCTTTGGAATACAAACGGCAGATGGAAAAAGGTGTCTCACATTATAACTTGAGGCGCACACCCTATAATGCAAGGCTAATTTCGAATCATGATACCACAACAGTGTGGTCTGAAAGAAAATTAAGCCATAATTATATGTTAAAAAACTATCTCAAAATCTCCTTTCGCTATTTAATGCGCCATAAGGAGTACACCCTGATCAATATTCTCGGCCTCGCCGTAAGTATCACGTGCTGCATGCTGATTATGCTGTTTGTGCGCAGCGAGTTAAGCTACGACGCCTTTCACCATAAAGCCGACAGGCTATACCGTGTTTGGCAGCGCGAAAAGGCCAGTAATATTACGTCCGACAACGTATTTACACCACTGGCCATGGCATCCGCTATTAAAAGTACCTTTCCCGAAACGGAGGCGGCATCGCACGTGCTGGCGTTTTCCCCTATCGTAAAAATCGGGGCGAGCTCATTTAAGGAAACCATGGACTTGGTCGACCCGGATTTTTTCAGGATGTTCGACTTTAAAGTTATAGCAGGGAATGCAGGCAACCCGCTTTCGCTCGATAATAATATCGTACTTACAGCTGCCACGGCAAAAAAATATTTTGGTGAAGCCAACCCTATCGGGAAAAGTATTGAATTACAAATTCAGGATGATGAGGTGCCGTTTACTGTGAGTGCGATTGTTGACGATGCGCCCGAAACATCAAGCATTAGGTTTAATGCGTTATTACCTTTTAGCGCGGCAAAACATCTCTATCCCGAGCGGGCGTTCAAAAACTGGTTTAGCGTTTTTACAGAATCGTATATTCTATTGAAGCCGGGCGCAAACGCATCAGCGCTGGAAAGAAAATTTCCTCAAATGATGAGGCAGCAGTTGGGCGAAGATTATGGTAGAGAAGAATTTACCGTGCACTTGCAGCCTATTAAAGATATCCATTTAAATACCAGCCTGTCCGCCGGCAACGAACCCACCAGCGATCCTAAATATTCATACATCTTAGGCTCTATTGGCTTGCTGATATTAATTGTGGCCTGCATAAACTTTGTTACGCTTTCTATTGGCCAATCAACCAAAAGGGCAATGGAAGTAGGTGTGCGAAAAGCACTTGGTGCGGCGCGTAAGCAGCTTATTTTTCAATTTTGGGGCGAGGCGTTCCTGGTGGTTTTGATATCGGTGGCGATAGGTATTTTATTGGCTTTGGTAATGGTTCAGCCGTTTAACAATGTCGTAAACCGCCAGTTGGCTTTCAATTTCGACTTGTTTTTTGTACTGTTCTGTCTGCTGGTAATTGCCGTTATCGCTATCATATCCGGAATTTATCCGGCGCTGATATTATCCGGCTTTAACCCGGTTGAGGTGCTGAAGGGAAAGTTAAACGTTAGGGCAGGCAGCAGCTGGTTGCGCCAGGGCTTGGTGATCGGGCAGTTTGTAGCCTCAATTATTATGATCATTGGCACCGTGGTAATAGCGCGCCAGATGGATTACATGCAGCAAAAAGACCTCGGCTATAAAAAAGATCAGATTGTTATTGTGGAAACGAACAAAAATACGACATTGGGTAACCCCGTTGCAGCAAAGTTCCGCGCGGAACTGAATAAATATCCAAAGGTGATAAGCTCCAGCGTGTCGTTATATAGCATGGCCGAAATACCATGGGTACACCTGGACTATAAAGACGACCACGGCCAGGTGCGCGACTTCCTCTATAACGCCATAGATGCGAACTTTGTACCTACCATGGGGATAAAAATGGTAAGCGGCCGGAATTTTGCCGAAAGCAATGCACTGGATGTTGCCGGAACAGCCCTTGTGAACGAAACGTTTGTAAAAGCCTTTAATATTACCGATCCTATCGGCAAAAAGCTGCCAGGGCCATTCCCGCAAATAATCGTCGGGGTGATGAACGATTTTAATTACGAATCGTTGCATGGAAAAATACAGCCGCTGATATTGTCTGTCGAGGCAAAAGCGCTGATGAAATATGCCAATGATGTAAATGTTAATGCTCCACCGCAACCCCGTATTTCGATAAGATTAGGCGCGGGCAACTTATCATCTAATATCGACATTCTTAAAAAAGCATGGGCTGTTGCTGCACCCGGCCAGGATTTGGATTATAGCTTTTTAGACGATACTATAGCTGCACAATATCGCCAGGAACAACGCTCAAGCCTGGTAGTGCGCATTGCTTCGGGCTTGTCTGTTTTCATAGCATGCATGGGTTTGTTTGGCTTAGCTACAATTACCGTAGCACGGCGTGTTAAAGAAATTGGCATACGAAAAGTAATGGGCGCCGGCGTAGGCAGTATAGTGCAACTGCTTTCGATAGATTTTGTAAAGCTGGTGCTGATTGCAGCTATAATTGCCAGTCCGGTTGCGTGGTGGGCAATGAACAACTGGCTAAAGGACTTTGATTACCGTATCGGCGTTAGCTGGTGGATATTCATTTTAGCAGGAGGGTCTGCGATGTTGATAGCCCTTGTTACGGTAAGCTATCATTCTATAAAAGCAGCAATCGTTAACCCGGTAAAGAGCCTTCGCTCGGAATGAGCTATGGCTCTCGAAGAGAGCTGAGCCGGAAATTGATTGTCGGCAGTCAATTTCCGGCTTTCCCGTCCCGATAGCTATCGGGATTCGGACTATTCCCCTATCTTTGCGGCACTATGTCTGATAAAAAAGTTAGGGTACGTTTTGCGCCGAGTCCTACCGGTGGTTTACACCTGGGTGGGGTGCGCACCGTACTGTTCAATTACCTGTTCGCCAAAAAATATAACGGCGAGTTTATTTTAAGAATAGAAGATACCGACCAGAACCGCTACGTAGCCGGCGCTGAAGAATATATTTTAGATTGTTTAAAGTGGTGCGGCCTGGAGCCGGATGAAAGCCCGGTTGTTGGTGGTCCGTATGCGCCCTACCGCCAGAGTGAGCGTAAATCGCTTTACCGCGAATATGCCGAAAAGCTGGTGCGCGAAGGTTATGCCTATTACGCTTTCGATACAACAGAAGAGCTGGATAAAAACCGTAAGGAAATTCCTAACTTTCAATATGGCCAGGCCTACCGCCAGGGCTTGCGCAACTCTATTTCTTTATCAGAAAACGAAGTTGAACAATTGCTGGATGCACAAACGCCGCATGTTATCCGCATAAAAATGCCGGTTGACGGGCGCGTTACCTTTAACGACATGATTCGCGGCCCGGTAAGTTTTGAAACTAACCAGGTTGACGATAAGGTATTATTAAAAGCTGATGGCATGCCAACCTACCATTTAGCCGTGGTGGTTGACGATTACCTGATGAAGATTACGCATGCTTTCCGCGGTGAAGAATGGCTGCCATCGGCACCTGTACACTTGCTGCTTTGGGAATATTTAGGCTGGAAGGCCGATATGCCGCAATGGGCGCACCTGCCGCTGATATTAAAACCCGACGGGCATGGCAAGTTGAGCAAACGCGATGGCGCACGCCTCGGTTTCCCTGTTTATGCCATGAACTGGTTTGATGCCAATACGGGCGAGTTGACACCGGGTTTTCGCGAGCTTGGCTTTTTGCCGGAAGCGTTTTTAAACCTGTTGGCGATGCTCGGCTGGAATGACGGCACCGAACAGGAAATATTTACCATAGAAGAACTCATCCATAAATTCTCGCTCGATCGTGTAAGCAAGGCAGGCGCAAAATTCGATTTTGAGAAAGCAAAGTGGTTTAATGCGGAATGGATTAAGAAGTCTGAAGCCTCGAGTCTAAAGTCTAAAGTCAAAACAGTTTTGGAGGATAAAGGCATTGAAGTAACCGATGATGCATATTTGCTCCAGATTATCGATAAGATAAAAGACCGTTGCGTGCTGCTGCCTGATTTTTACCAGCAATCGGCTTACTTTTTTCGGCAGCCTGCTGAGTACGATATCAACGCCGTAAAACCCAAATGGACAGAAGCTAAAACGGACTTTTTTAATGCATATATCAGCAAGCTGCAGGCAACCAGCAATATGGACCCTGTTGAGCTGGAAAACGCGTTTAAAGCTTTCGCCGAGGAAAAAGACATTAAACCGGGCGAGCTTCTGCTACCGTTGCGTGTGATGCTGGTAGGCGGCAAATTTGGTCCCCATGTGTTTGATATTGCACAGTTGCTGGGTAAAGAAGAAACGATTAGCAGGATTGAGAAGGCAGTGGCGGTATTTGCACAGCCTTGATGATGAGCCTTTCGCGAAACTTACGAAGTTTTAAAAACTTCGTAAGTTTTATCGGACACCCCGAATCTTTTCATAATTGCCGGCATAGCAATATTTGTGTGCCTGGCATCCTTCTATCTTTTAATCCTACGCATCCTAGTTCGGACAACTACACGCGCCTCCTCAAACAAAATCCTCCTCCCGCTTGTTAACCAACTAAGCAACAGCATAAAACCGGCAGCGCAATCCATTCGTAAGTACCAGTACCCCCAATTATAAGCCGGTCCGAATTACTAAAGTTAAAATTGTAAAGCCCCAAACAATTTTAGTAGCCGTTGCTTTAATACAACACAATTTAAATACCTATGGCAGAAGAGGTTGTAATACCCGCCTGGAAAAGATGGCTCGAAGGCATTGGCGACCAGGTGACGTTTTTCTTTAAGTTTTTCAAAAACATCTTTACGGGTGGTTTTGAGTGGTCGGAGTTTGTGCGGCAGTGTTACGAGATCGGTTACCGCTCGTTCATGCTGGTCGGCATCACTTCATTCATTATGGGGGTGGTGCTAATATTGCAACTGCGGCCTACGCTGGTGGCATTTGGCGCGGCGAGCATGTTGCCAAAAACGCTGTCGGTATCATTTATACGAGAAATTGGCCCTGTAATTATCGCCATCATTTGTGCCGGCAAAATAGCATCCAGTATCGGCGCCGAGCTGGGTAGTATGAAAGTGACTGAACAGCTGGATGCTATGGAAGTATCCGGCGCTAACCCAACGCAATACCTCGTAGTTACACGTATTTTTGCTACTACTATTATGGTGCCGTTACTATCTGTTTTGGGCGATGCGATAGGGCTTTTCGGTGGTTTTTTGGCACTAAACATCCGCGACAGTATAAGCTTTAAACTCTATTTTACGAAGGTTATAGCCGCGCTCGACTTTACCGACTTTCTACCTGCTCTTATTAAAACAATATTTTTTGGCTTTGCGATAGGTTTTGTTGGGTGTTATAAAGGCTTCACCTCCAACAAAGGCACAGAAAGCGTTGGTATAGCGGCAAACTCAGCTGTAGTTACCGCTTCCCTTTGGATATTCGTGATAGATGCCATAGCAGTGCAAATAACCAGTTTATTATTTTATAAATAAGATGGAAAAGGAAGCTGAAAAAATAAAAGCGGGTAACACGCCGGACGAAAAAAAGCAGGAGACTGTAATTTCCATCAGGGGGCTAAAGAAATCATTTGGCGGTAATGATGTATTAAAAGATATTAACCTTGAGGTACATAAGGGCGAAAACATAGTTATCCTTGGCCGCTCGGGTACGGGTAAGTCAGTTACCATACAATGTATCGTGGGCATGCTGAAGCCTGACGAGGGCTCTGTAAAGGTGTTCGGCGAGGAAGTATCAGAACTATCAGAAAAGGAACTAAAAGAGCTGCGTATAAAAATCGGCTTCCTGTTTCAGAGCGGCGCGCTGTATGATTCGATGACCGTACGCGAGAATCTTGAATTTCCGCTTACCCGGGTGTTGAAATTAAAAGACAGGGCCGAGATAGATAGGAAAGTAGAAGCAGTGCTGGATAGCGTAGGCCTGCTGGACGCGATCGATAAAATGCCATCGGATTTATCCGGCGGGATGCGCAAGCGTGCAGGCCTGGCACGGACCATTATTGTAGACCCTGAAATTATGTTGTACGATGAGCCGACCACCGGCCTCGACCCAATAACCTCGCGCGAAATAAGCGACCTGATACTGACAATCCAGAAAAAACAAAAGACATCGTCAATCATCATCACCCACGACATGGAGTGCGCCCGCATAGCATCGGACAGGGTGGTGATTATGAATGATGGCGAATATGTAGCCGAAGGGACGTTCGACGAGCTGCACAAATCAAAAGACGAAATTGTAAAATCATACTTTTTAGATATATCATGAAAGCGACAGCATCACAAAAAATAAAAATAGGCATCTTCACCTTTTTGGGCCTGGTGGTGCTTGTACTTGGGATATTTTTTATCGGGAACCAGAAAAACCTGTTCAGCTCCACCTTTGGGGTTTACGGAACGTTTAAGAATGTAAATGGCCTGCAGGTTGGCAATAATGTGCGTTTCGCCGGTATTAATATCGGCGTGGTAGAAAATATTAGCATCGTTGATGACAGCACCGTACGCGTAGACCTTATGCTGAACAATACCGTAAAAAAGTTCATCAAAACCGACTCGAAGATGAGCATCGGGAGCGATGGCCTGATGGGCGATAAGCTGGTGGTAATTGCCCCCGGAGGCATTACTAGTACAACAGAAATTAAGGAGGGTGGGCAGCTGGCATCCGTGCCCCCTGTTGACGTAGACCGTATCATCAAAAAATTAACCAAGGTAGCCGATAATGCCGCCGACCTTACCGAAGGGCTTGCATCCATCATTAATAAAGTAAATAGCGGCAAAGGCAGCATCGGCCGCCTGCTGAACAACGACAAGCTATCGCGGGACCTGGAAGGCACGGTTAACCAGGCAAAATCAACCATTGCCAACGTTCACAAAACCACCACCACGCTTAACGAAGACCTTACCGCCGCCCAGCACAACTTTTTGCTGAAGGGCTTCTTCAACAAAAAGAAGAAAAAGGCGCAGCAGGATTCTATTAAAAAAGCTAAAGCAGCCGAAGACGCAACGAAAAAAACGAACGATCAGAAGCAATAATAAAAGTGGTATACGCAGCAAAAAACCAAAACATCAGATGAGCGGATGTTGCGACTCTTGTGCTGTAAATAACAATGTTTTTCATTTTGTTATTACCGGATCGATGAAGATTCGTTCAATTGTAAAGCGATTGCGCTTATAAATTATCATGGCGGGCTTGCCGTCAACTTTTACTATCTTACCGGTTGCGCAAACGTCACTGCTGTAAATTTCGTCGGGCTGCTGCTTTGCTGCAGACGTTAGTATAACAGGAATTACTTTATCGCCCCAATATCTTATTTTAAGCACAAGTGTCGTATCGGTTTGTTGGTGCCCGGTTACCCTTCCGCAAACCATTACGGTATTACCATAAAGTTCTTCCGGCCTGTCGCTTAGTATTGGTGAGCCATTAACGAAATCCCGTTCGTCTTTCGGGTCGGGCTTAAATTCGTTTTTAAACAGCTCATTTAAAACCGCCGCAAGCCGGATACCTGCTTTTTCAATTTGTAGCTGATTATCGGATTTGTATTGCCTGATGTAGTTTTTAGATGGTATTTTTCCATCTTTAATCTGTTTGTTTAATCGTGCCCTCAATAAATAGCTTTCATATAACCATTGCGTCAAGCTGTCGGACTGCCATTTTTCTACTTGTTTCGCCGATACGGTATCAATAAGAGTTGCCCTTTTTAAAGTGGAAGGGTAGTGTTCCATCAACAAACTGTCACATGACCCCGGAAGCTGAATATACTTTTCATCACCGGTGATATTTGTCTGTAGCGGCAGATGCGCATCGCCCACAGCGTGAACCAATGCCAGCAAAAAGAAATGCTTGGAATAGTCGCTTACCGATTGACTGCGCAAGCTATCCTGGCACTTCAGGATATAGGTATATATGTTATCCGCACCGGGCGTTTTAACAGCTTCGCAAAATTGAGAATAATTGAGTCCGGCGGGCACGTTTAAAAAGTGGTTGGAAAATTCCGGTTTATATTGATGCTCAACGGCAACGATTCTGTAGTCTCCGTAATCCCTTAGTTCACTATTCAATAAATGATAATTAACCGTTGCCGAAACCTGCGATGATAAATGGTTTTCTGCAATTATTGAGTAGATATAACTTTCGGACCAATCCCATGGGAGATCTTTTATCGCCGGCGATGGTATTGTTTGTGCTGAAATGAATAAAGGCAAAAAGTATAATAGCGCAAAGATCTTCCTTCTCATAATGGATTGTTTTTAATATACCAGATGCAGCTTTTCCAAATATTCCACAATGCTTAATGATTTTAGTCTGGCAAATCCATTTAAACACCTTATTTTCAACAAATAATTGTGAAGAGCTATAAGATTAATATGCCTGCATAAAAATACCATGGAAAATCAAATCGGAACAAAGGAAAAGCCAACTGTGTTGAAAACACCTCCCCAAAGTTCGGAATATACGATGCATGCCGACGAAAAGGACGGCAAAAAGATATTGGTATGTACAGTAGGCAAAACCGTATTGCATTATGACTACCGCTGCCTGGCCGACCTGCACCAAATGCTGAAGGAACACGGCGACTGGATGGAACTGGGCAGTGCCGATGAACAAAAGCCGGCTAAAGAGGGCACTGTTGAAGCCTGGGGCCGTTCGGAAAGTAACCCGGTTGGCGGCTGGTATGGTTTGAAGAAAGGCTTGCGCGGTCGCTTCGGTATGTACATTCCCCCGCTGATGGAGTACCTGGGGCTGGCAGAAGTGACGCACGAAGCTAAAGGGAATAAGGTGCGGGCGAAGTAAACAGACTTCAACGGCGCGAAAAATTAGCGACAATCCAAAATATCAGCATAAAAAAGCATCAAACATTTTTTTATGTCCTAATATTGCATTGATAAAATCGCCGCAATGCAAAACACCATTCTTATAATCGATGACGAGAAAAAGCTGAATGACCTGCTGACGCGGATTATTACACTGGAAGGATTTACCGTATTGCAGGCTTTTACCGGCAAAGAGGGCCTAAAACTGTTGCAGCAGCACGACGTTTTGCTGGTGCTAAGCGATGTAAAGCTGCCCGATGTAAATGGAGTAGACCTGGTAAAGACGATTAAAGAGAAAAAGCCATACGTTGAGGTTATCAACCTTACCGCTTACGGTACGATTGCCGACGGCGTTAAGGCCATACAGAATGGTGCTTTCAACTACATAACCAAGGGCGATGATAACGATAAAATTATCCCGCTGGTTAACCAGGCGATAGAAAAGGCACAAGCGCAGTTCCGGGCATTTGAGCAGGAAACAAAGGCTGCCAAAAAAACAACCTTTGCCAATATTATCGGAAACTCGAAAGCAATACAGGAAGCCATTACGCTTGCACGAAAGGTTGCTGCTACGGATACCACCGTATTGCTGCTTGGTGAAACAGGCACCGGTAAGGAGGTGTTCGCCTCGGCTATACACCATGAAAGTCAGCGCCGGCAGATGCCTTTTGTGGCGATAAACTGCAGCAGCTTTTCGGCAGAATTGCTGGAGAGCGAACTATTTGGCTACAAAGCAGGAGCATTTACAGGCGCGGTAAAAGACAAAAAAGGCTTACTGGAAGAAGCCCAGCACGGCACCGTGTTTTTGGATGAGATTGGCGAGATGAACCTGGAACTGCAGGCAAAGCTACTACGCGTACTGGAAAGTAAAACGTTCATCAAACTTGGCGATACACAAACTACCAAAGTAAGCATCCGCATACTGGCCGCTACCAACCGCGATTTACAGAAGGACGCCGAAGCGGGAAAATTCAGGCTGGATTTATTTTACCGGTTATCGGTTTTCACCATTTCGCTGCCTTCGCTTAACGAGCGGAAGCCGGATATTATATTACTGGCGAATTATTATTTGGATACCTTCAGCGGCAAATCCGCCAAAAAGCAGCCAAAAATGACCGATGAGTTCGTAGCGCTGCTTAACCGCCATAATTGGAAAGGGAATATCCGTGAGCTGAAAAATGTAATGGAGCGGGTGGTTATCCTTGCCGATGATGATGTTTTGACGCCCGACTTGCTGCCGCCCGATTTCAAATACGATACCGCCGACCATAGCGCCGTTGATTTAGCCAGCATAGAGCGGCAGCATATTCAAAAAATACTGGCGCGTACCAATGGTAATAAAACAGAAACAGCCCGGTTATTGGGAATTGGGTTAACTACGCTTTACAGGAAATTGGAAGAGTATAAGATTGGGGGGTAGGGTGTTTATTTACCCTGAAGATCGGCCCTCACTTTAGCTACAAATTCTACTGGGACCTTTGCAACCTCTGCCGCTTGTTTGTCTGATAAACCAAGCTCAAGGATAAGGCTTTCTACGAACATACGATTTTTCCGTTCCTCTGTCTTTATTTCGCCTTTGATTTCCTCTCTTTATAAAGGAAATCATTCTCTTCCTTAAAAAATTTAGTTACAGTATCCGTAGCTTTTTCCAGTTGTTGTTCCAGATTATTGCGTAGCTGTACAAACATACGCAATCGAATTTTGGTCTCTTTTAGGCATTTGTCAAATATAGAAAAATCAAGTATCAACACCTCATTTTGATAATACGCCTTTTCAAAATGGAAGGGTTTTAGTTAGGGGGGTTTTACAAAAGGGCCTTCAAGTGCTGATTTAGCCACTTTTATACTTTTGGCATGATGCTTGATGCCGGCGCGGCATGAAACATACCCCTCCTTTTTCTGTGCGCAAACGCGCGCATTGCGCAGCTTGTGCACTTTGTTCAACCTCTAAAAAATTCACGCTATGAACCCACACATACGCAAGCTTTCTGCGGGTGGCGTGTTGATTACCCTGGGAATTATTTTTGGCGATATCGGTACCTCGCCCCTGTACACCCTGCAAACATTGCTGCGTGAAGGCGGCCGCGCCGACGGGTTTATGGTACTCGGCGCTATCTCCTGTGTTTTCTGGACGCTAACGCTGCAAACCACGTTCAAATATATCTTCATTACCCTGCAAGCCGATAACCGCGGCGAGGGCGGCATATTTTCGCTGTTTGCGCTGGTGCGCCGTTACGGCAAATGGCTGGCTATCCCGGCAATAATAGGCGCTGGCACACTCCTGGCTGATGGCATCATCACCCCGCCGATATCGGTAACATCGGCAATTGAGGGCCTCAACCTGGTGCCGGCTTTTTCAAAAACCATTATACCCGGCGCTAACGTGGTGTTAATTATTGTAATAGCAATCATGATACTGCTGTTCTTTTTTCAGCAGTTTGGCACCAACATAGTGGGGGCCGCTTTTGGGCCGGTAATGCTGCTGTGGTTTGTAATGCTGGCCTGTTTGGGCACAGTACAGATAGCCCAATATCCGCAGATATTTAAGGCGCTTAATCCTATGTACGGCTACCATTTGCTGGTAGAGCATCCAAACGGATTTTGGTTGTTAGGGGCCGTGTTTCTGTGTACAACCGGTGCCGAGGCCCTATACTCAGACCTGGGGCACTGCGGGCGTAAAAATATACAGGCCAGCTGGTTGTTTGTTAAAACCGCACTGATACTAAATTACCTTGGCCAGGGCGCCTGGGTGCTGCGCCAGACCAGCCCTGCAATGTTAAAGGATGTTAACCCCTTTTTCGCCATTGTACCGCACGGTTTTGTAATACCGGCGGTGGCGCTTGCAACAGTGGCTACAATTATTGCCAGCCAGGCGCTCATTAGCGGATCGTTCACATTGATAAGCGAGGCCGTGAGCATGAACTTTTGGCCGCGCATCACCATCAAATACCCTTCGAATATCCGGGGGCAGATATATATTCCGAGTATTAACTGGATACTGTGCTTTGGCTGTATAGCGGTAAGCCTTTACTTTAAAACATCCGAAGCGATGACAGCCGCATACGGTTTCTCGATAACCATAGCGATGCTGATGACTACCGTACTGATGTATTACTTTATGCGTTACGTAAAACACTGGCCGGTGTGGCTGGTCACCATTATATTGTGTGTGTTCCTTACGGTTGAGTTCTCGTTTTTTGTGGCTAACGCCATTAAAATTGTAAAAAGGCTATTTTTCGTTGGCTTTGAAGTGGGGCTGATATTCACCATGTATATCTGGTTTAGAGCCCGAAAGATTAATAACCGCTTTCTTACGTTTGTAGACCTGAAAGAGCAAATACCGATACTACGGGCATTGAGCGAAGACACGTCAGTCTCTAAATACTCCACCCACCTAATTTATCTGACAAAGGCAAACAACAGCAAACAGATAGAGCAAAAAATTATCTATTCTATATTTAGCCGTAAGCCCAAGCGGGCCAACGTTTACTGGTTTATCCATATTGAACGAACGGATGAGCCCTTTACCATGGAGTATAGCGTGGAGGAAATGGAGGAGGATAAAGTAATCAGGGTTGAATTCAGGCTTGGTTTCCGCATACAGCCGCGCATCAATGTGCTCTTCAGGCGGGTGGTACAGGAAATGGTGGCAAACGAAGGCCTCGACATTACCAGCCGTTACCCATCACTAAAAAAGCACAACCTTGCCGCCGATTTTCAGTTTGTGATACTGGAGAAATTCCTTTCGTACGAAAACGAGTTCAATGCCAAAGAAGGGTTTATATTGAACAGCTATTTTGCTATCAGGCGTCTTGCCCAGTCGGACGCAAAAGCTTTCGGCCTTGACACCAGCGAAACCAGGATTGAAAAAATACCGCTGGTGGTTACCCCAACCAGCAACTTCGCGCTCAAAAGGGTAGCGCCCGTAACATATTCCTGACAGGTTATTTTGAAAAAGCAACCCTTCCATTTTGGAAGGGTTTTTTTGTTTGAGGCAACGCCATTGCAGGCGAACAATTAGTAATCGACTATAAATCAAATAGTTAAATATTTCAGCATTTCACTGGTACATCGTTTGTAAATAGTGGCAAAAACATTAACGATGCTTACCATAATTCTGTTTGTCACCATCATTTTTTGCTGCTGGCTATTTTTTAAATCGATCGACTGGTTCGAAAAAATCTAAAAATCATGATCGCACTATTTATCATTTCAATTGCAGTGTTTGCATACATGGTGTATGTACTGCTTAAACCCGAAAAATTTTAACTCAAAACAATGAACACGGAACTATCAGGAATTTTAGCCTCCTTCATTATCACCTTGCTCATCGGTATTCCTCTCGGCAAATACCTCGCTAAAATGTTTGCCGGCGAAAAAGTTTGGACCGATTTTTTAAAACCGCTGGAAACCGGCATTTACAAATTGTCGGGCATTAACCCTAACGAGCCGATGGACTGGAAACGCTTTTTAAAGGCGATGATGGTTATTAACTCTTTATGGGTGGTTTACGGCTTTTTTGTGCTGATGCACCAGGACAAGCTGCCGCTTAACCCCGATGGTAACCCCGGCATGAGCGCCGACCTGGCATTTAATACCATACTGAGCTTCGTAGCCAACTGTAATCTGCAGCACTACAGCGGCGAAAGCGGCGCGACTTACCTTATTCAGCATTTTATCTTTATGTTTTTGCACTTTACCAGTGCCGCAACAGGCATAGCCGCCGCAGTGGCAGTGTTCAAGGCCTTTAGGGATAAAACCACTAACGATTTAGGCAATTTCTGGAATTACTTTGTAAAGGCGATAACCCGTTTGCTGTTACCACTTTCGATAGTGATCGCGCTTATTTTAACATTCAACGGCACCACGTCAAGCTATGCCGGTAAAGACCAGTTCATTTCGTTACAGGGCGATACCGTGCATGTTTCGCGTGGCCCGGCAGCCCAGATGATTGCCATTAAGCACCTGGGTACTAACGGTGGCGGCTGGTTCGGCGCAAACTCCGCACACCCGCTCGAAAACCCGAATTATATTACCAACATGACGGAAATCATCGCGCAGATGATCATCCCTATCGCTATGGTACTGGCCTTCGGTTATTTTATACGGAGGAAAAAACTGGGCTGGATAATATTCAGCGTCATGTCAATCGGGATGTTAATGCTGATGATTCCTACCATCAGCGGCGAGCTTGGCGGTAACCCGGCTATTGCAAAAATGGGCATTGCACAAACCACCGGCGCTATGGAAGGGAAGGAGGTGAGGATTGGCCCTATGGCGACCGCTTACTGGAGCACGCTCACTACCATTGTATCAACCGGCTCCGTTAACGGTATGCATGATAGCACCATGGCCCTTACCGGCCTGTGGCAACTATTGGCTATGATGATAAACTCGTTTTTTGGCGGATGCGGCGTAGGCTTGTTAAACTATCTCATCTACGTTATCATCGCAGTGTTCATATCCGGCCTAATGGTTGGGCGAACACCGGAGTTTCTGGGGCACAAAGTAGAGGCGCGTGAAGTAAAGATCGCGGCGCTGATAACACTGCTTAGTCCGTTTTTAATATTAGCCGGTACAGCCATATCAAGCTATGTATTTAACCATTTCGGCAATGCCGATTGGGCGGTTAAGCCGTCGACATGGCTGAATAACCCCGGCTACCACGGTTTTTCTGAGATGTTATACGAATACACCTCATCAAACGCCAATAACGGCTCCGGTTTTGAAGGCCTGGGTGACGGGAATATATTCTGGAACGTAACTACCGGCCTGGTGATAATTCTTGGCAGGTTCCTGCCTATTATCGGCCCCGTGGCGATAGCCGGTTTATTGGCTCAAAAGAAATTCATCCCTGAATCTGCCGGTACGCTTAAAACCGATACTGTAACATTCGGCATGATGACGTTCGCTGTGATATTAGTACTCAATGCATTGTCGTACTTCCCTGCGTTGGCTTTAGGGCCAATTGCGGAATATTTTTCAATGCTTAAATAATTCAGGACAATGAAAAACACATCAAATAAATTATTTGAACCCGCTTTGGTGCAAACCGCGCTAAAAGAGTCGTTCATAAAATTGAACCCAAAAACAATGATGCGCAACCCCGTGATGTTCACGGTGGAAATAGGCACAATAATAATGCTGTATGTCAGTTTTTATAGCTTCACACACGCAGGCCAGGGTTCTTTTGCATATAACACAACAATTTTTGTGATACTGCTGCTCACCCTGCTGTTTGCCAATTTTGCCGAGGCCATTGCCGAAGCACGTGGCAAAGCACAGGCCGACAGTTTGCGTAAAACCCGCGAAGACACGCCCGCCAAAGTTGTATTGGAAGATGGCTCGATTGTATCCCGTTCATCAAACCAACTGCTAAAGGGCGATGTTTTCACCTGCGAGGCCGGCGATACTATCCCGACAGACGGCGAGATCATCGAGGGCTTGGCTACGATAGACGAATCAGCTATTACCGGAGAATCTGCCCCGGTAATCCGTGAATCCGGCGGTGATAAATCATCGGTAACCGGCGGTACAAAGGTACTATCCGACAAAATAAAGGTAATGGTAACCACCCAGCCGGGCGAGAGCTTTTTGGATAAGATGATTGCACTGGTTGAAGGGGCATCGCGCCAGAAAACGCCGAATGAAATTGCATTAACCATTCTGCTGGCAAGCTTTACGCTGGTGTTCATTATCGTATGCGTTACGCTAAAACCCTTTGCCGATTACGCCAACACTCCTATTACCATAGCGGCGTTAATATCTTTATTCGTATGCTTAATCCCTACAACTATCGGCGGCCTCTTATCGGCCATCGGTATAGCCGGGATGGACAGGGCATTGCGTGCAAACGTAATCACCAAATCGGGCAAGGCAGTTGAAACAGCCGGCGATATTGACGTACTGTTGCTTGATAAAACCGGGACTATCACCATCGGTAACCGTCGTGCCACTCATTTCTGGCCTGCCATAGGCGTGTCGCCCGACGATTTTGTAAAGGCGTGTGTATTAGGCTCACTGGCCGACGATACCCCCGAAGGTAAATCGATAGTTGAGTTGGCGCAGCAAAGCAATATCCGGCTCGCACTTGAGCCGCCGCAGGGTTCTGAATTTATCAAGTTCTCGGCAGAAACACGTGCAAGCGGAATTGATACGCCGGACGGAAAACGTATCCGCAAAGGGGCCTTCGACTCTATTAGAAACCTGACTATTAACGCCGGCAATAAATTTGACAGCGAAGTTGAAGACAGGGTAAAAATTATTTCTTCAAATGGCGGCACCCCTTTAGTGGTGGCACAAAACGAACAGGTTTTAGGTGTGATAGAGTTACAGGACATTATAAAACCAGGTATAGCCGAACGTTTTGAACGCCTGCGCAAAATGGGCATAAAAACCGTGATGGTAACCGGCGACAACCCGCTCACCGCAAAATTCATAGCCGAAAAAGCCGGTGTGGACGATTTTATTGCCGAAGCCAAGCCCGAGGATAAAATGAAATATATCCGCGCCGAACAGGCAACCGGTAAACTGGTGGCCATGATGGGCGATGGCACTAACGATGCCCCGGCTCTTGCCCAGGCCGATGTTGGTGTAGCCATGAATAGCGGCACACAGGCGGCTAAAGAGGCTGGCAACATGGTTGATTTGGATAACGACCCAACCAAGCTTATCGAGATTGTGGAAATAGGTAAACAACTGCTGATAACCCGCGGTACACTTACCACTTTTTCAATCGCTAACGATGTGGCCAAGTATTTTGCGATTGTACCGGCGTTGTTCATCGCATCTATACCTGCTTTGCAGCACATTAACATTATGCATTTGTATAGCCCCGAAAGCGCCATTTTGTCGGCGGTGATTTTCAACGCCATAATTATACCGATGCTGATACCTCTGGCATTAAAAGGCGTGGAATACAAACCTATTGGTGCCAGTGCACTGCTGCGCCGCAACCTGCTGATTTACGGTTTGGGCGGCGTTATCGCGCCTTTCATCGGCATAAAATTGATCGATTTATTAATTTCTGTAATGCTATAATATCATGAAAACGCTTATTCAATCCATCAGGTTAACATTAGTATTGATTGTCCTGTTGTGTGTAATATACCCGGTTATCATCACCTTCGCCGGCAAACTTTCCAAAGGCCAGGGCGATGGCGAAAAGATAATAGTAAACGGCAAGGTTGTCGGCTATGCTGCTATCGGCCAAAAATTCGACAAGCCCCAATATTTCTGGGGACGTCCATCGGCTGTGGCTTACAATGCTGCAGGCTCAGGCGGTTCCAACAAAGGACCAAGTAACCCGGATTACTTAAAAGATGTAAAAAGCCGTATCGATACGCTGCTGAAATATCATCCTGGTCTGCAAAAAAGTGAAATACCAGCCGACCTGGTCACCGCGTCAGGCAGTGGCTTAGACCCGGATATCAGCCCTGAATCAGCTAAAATTCAAATTAAACGCGTTGCGCAATTTCGTAAGCTGGACGAGCAAAAGGTTGCCGCGCTGGTGAGTGCACATATTGAAGCACCGTTGTTCGGGCCTAAAAAAGTGAATGTATTAAAGCTGAACGTAGCGCTGGATGAATTGAAGTAAATCAATAAAAATGGTGTCATGGTAGCTTTATTTAACCATGGTATGCAAGGGCCTTATCATGCCGGGCAAACGGCGGAGGCCCCTGCATACATCGCCATTTTCAGCGACTTCCGATAAAACCGCTTCAGAACAAGTAACAATGAAAAAAACAATTATAACAACCATTATAACCCTAACCGGTATGGCGCTTTACGCCCAGGATACCACCAAACATGCAGACCCGCCATTGGTTATTTCAGGCTCGGTAGATGCGTATTATAAATATGATTTCTCGGGTCACAACAACATCCCTACCAGTTTCGCTACCGATCAGAACTCATTTTCGGTCGGCATGATTGATATTGGGCTAAAAAAGAAAGTCGGGAAAGCGTCTTTCGTGGGCGAAATGTCATTCGGCCCGCGCAGCGATCAATCAATACCTGTGGCCAATAATCACATCCAAAACCTGTTTGTATCTTATGATTTAACCGACAAGCTAAACGTTACCGGCGGCTACATGGCTACATTTTTAGGTTACGAGGTTACACCGCCGACAGGTAATTTTAACTATTCAACTTCGTACCTGTTTACCAATGGCCCGTTCCAGAATTCGGGTGTAAAGTTCACCTACGCCTTTAGCGACAAAGTGAGCCTGATGGCCGGTGTTTTTAATGATTTATGGAATGTTTACACATCCGCCAAACGGGTTAATACCTTCGGCTCGCAGCTGATGGTTGTTCCTGTTAAAGGATGGACGGCCTACATCAACCTGCTAACCGGCCCGGCATCAGGAACAGAGATTGATTTGACTACGACATACCAAATTACAGATGCATTTAAGCTGGGCGTTAACGCCGCTGATTTTTCGGCACCCGATTCATTGAAGGGTGGTTTTGAAGGTATTGCATTGTATCCGCAATTAGCGGTATCGCCCAACGTAACCCTGGGCTTGCGCGGCGAATACTTTAAAACCAAAACAGGCGGCTATACACCGGCGGGACCGGCTCCGGGCAACTCGGTTACGGCGCTTACGTTTACGGCAAATATAAAGGGCGGTCCGCTTATGTTTATTCCGGAGGTAAGATTAGACAATGGTTCAAAAACAATTTTTACAGATAATAACGGCATTGCCACTAAGTCGGCATCACAATTTTCGCTGGCGGCGGTGTATGCCTTTTAAATAAAAATTTGGTTTATTTTTAGTTTGAATAAACAGCCGGCCAGGTGAATACGCCGGTTAAGCCGCTCCGGTTAAACGGGGCGGCTACCTAAGTTAGGAACGCAAGGGCAGGATAGTAAAATAAAATGTAGGGGCGTATAGCATACCATACCCGTTAACCTAAGGGCATTCGCGTATGTTGCCCCCTCTAAATCTCCCCCGGTAGGGGAGACTTTAGCTGCGGTGGCGTTCGATTTTTTAAAGTCCTCCCAACCGGGGAG